>ERZ772786.16-NODE-16-length-77913-cov-7.538557_pt1 | contig 77913 bp, 88 predicted proteins | sample MGYA00511473_ERZ772786 | MGnify/ENA primary metagenome ERZ772786 (study PRJEB29015, sample SAMEA2738025) | human oral metagenome | biome: human oral; feature: human-associated habitat; material: saliva | place: China | collected 2252 ...
GTCGTAGAAAGTATAGGAAGTGGGTCATAGAAAGTATACTATCTGGGTCAGACAATCTATAGCACCTTTTTCCTTCTTTTCCCATCCTTTCTATTCGCTTTCTATATCAACTCCCCCGCCGTTGTTGCCTTAAAAGGTTTGTCCTATTGTGGAAAGCGTGTACGCTTAACTTTGTGGTATATAAAACATAATAGGGTAACAATATGGCGAAATCTAATCTAGCTCAGGTTGTCATAACCGCAAATGCTACCACGGCAAAACGGGTTCTTGATGAGTTAAGGTCAAAAGCTGCGCAGGCAAAACAGCAAATGCAGTCTTTGGCTGACGCTGGTCAGCAGAACTCAAAGGCTTTCAAGCAAGCGCAAAAGGAGTTTGAGGCGTATAACGGTGCAGTCGCTCGTAACATCTCAAACACTAAACGTGTGGACGAGGCAATGAGAAATCTTGCCGGAACTACCACGCGAGAGCTCAAGCGTGCCTTAGGAGCTGCAAAGAAAGAAATGGAGAATATGGCTGGGAATAACCCCAAACTCCAACAAATGCGAAAGAATATTGCAGCGATAAAAGCACAGATTGATAAGAATAACGGCTCTTTAAGAACGCATAACTCCTTGTGGAAAAACGCTGCAAAGAATATTACAGCTTACATCGGAGTGTTCGGGGCTTTCAACTTTGTTAGAGGCAAACTTCAGGAGGTTTTCTCTGAAAACTTCAAGTTTTCTGATCAGTTAAACGATATTAGAAAGGTATCTGGTTTAACCATACAACAAGTTGATAAGCTGGCGGAATCATTAGCAAAACTGGACACCCGTACCAGTATTCAGGAGTTATCTGATATAGCTTATCAAGGCTCGAAACTCGGTATGGGTAAGTATGGTGTAAAGGGACTTGAAGACTTTGTGCAGGCAGCTAACCAAGTGAACGTGGCTTTGAAGGAGGATATGGGTCCTGAAGCCTTGACGGCTTTGTCTAAGATGACCGAAACAATGGGTTTGATTCCTAAGTTCGGTGTCGAAAAATCTATGTTGAAGATTGGCTCTGCTTTGTTCAAACTTTCTTCCACAACGACCTCTACATCTACTAATATTGTTGAGTTCGCAAAGCGATTGACGGGTATGGCTCGTATAACAGGTATTACCACGGATCAGTTATTGGCACTTGGTTCTGCTTCTGATTCTTTAGCCCAACCGCCCGAGGTTGCCGCCACAGCTTTTGGTAAACTCTTTGCGGCTATTCAGAAGAATCACAACCTGATAGAAAAGGGTTTTGGTATAGAAAAAGGTACGATTAATAACCTTTTCTCTACTGGTCGTGCCATGGATGCTATTGTTCTCATCCTTGAAAAGATGCGGGAAAAGGGCAATATCAACGCCATGTCTACTATGTTTAAAATCCTTGGTTCTGATGGTCAGCGTTTGATAGGAACGATGGTCACAATGGCTAAGAACGTAGATGTACTGAAAGAGCACCTTAATACAGCTAAGGTCGCCTTCCGTGAAGGTACAGCAGCTAGTATTGAGTATGCTCAACAGCAAGAGAGCGCACAAGGTATTCTCCAGCGTGCAAATAATATGTGGACGAAGACATTTGTTAGTCCGGAGGGGATTGGAATGGTAAAGAAGCTGGCACAGGCATGGTATGATTTCACTTTAGCCTTGACTAGCAACACGGTCGTAACTGGTGCGCTTAGTTCAACGTTCTCTATGTTAGTAGAAATGGCGAAAGTACTACTTTATCTAATGCCAACGCTTATCTCTTACTTCCTCTTTAAAGGTGTCGCAACCGCTGTTCTTAGCGTTGTTGATACGTTCTCTGCTATGAAAACGGCTGTAATGAGTTCGGCTTTGGCGCATCGATTCTTGGCAACAACGGAGACGGCAGAGGCAGCAGCGGCAACGGAAGCAACTGTTGCTACAACAGGCTTAAACACAGCTATGAAGGCAAATATATTTGGAGCTATAGCCGCAATCATAGCAACTGTTGTCGTTTATTTAGTTGAGTTCACAAAGAAAACAGATAGTGCCACTAGCTCTGTTACTGAATTGAGGAATAGTGTTAATGGGGCTGTTACCTCCTTTGTTACCGAGAAACGGAAGCTGGATGATCTCTATGGTGCTCTCACTCGCGCTAATAACGGCACCAGGGCTCGTAAGGAATTGATTAAGCAATTCAATAGCAACTATGGTAGTTATCTTTCCAATATGATAACGGAAAAATCTAAAGCTGAAGACCTCGCTAAGGCTTATAAGCAGGTTGTTTATCAGTTAAGGCAGAAGGCTATCCTGGAGGGCGTTAATGACTATCGGAAGAAACACTATGACAAATATGTTGGGTATGAGGTTGATTTGTTGAAGGATTATGATGATTTTGCTAAAGATCATAAGCTAAAAACTACTGGAAAGATTCTTCGACAACTTGTTGAAGGCGGATTGAATAAAGGACAATCTTTAAAAAACTTGGCTTATTCTCTTGGTAAAAGGATAGGTTTGACAAATAAAGAAGTTGATTATTTGTACCAGTTCAGGTCTGGAGGGTATCGCGGTTTTTATAGTACAGCTAACGGCGTTGCGGGTGTTACCCAGGATTTAACTGAGGACATGAAGAAGCAGTTAGCTAAAGAGTCTCAGTTCGTGAAGATGCTTCAGTATGGTGCCCAACGTTATTCTAATGAGAACCGTGCCAAAGACGTTAATCGTTTTTCGGATGCTGTTGGTGCGGGGATAGATGCTGTTGTTGGGTCTACTGGCTCCCAAGATGATACCCCAGACGATAATGGATCTTTGACGAAAGAAGCCGTTGATAAGGACGCCTTGAAAGCTCAACGGGAAGCTGCAAGAAAGGCGGCGAGAGAGGCAAGGGCGGCAGCAGCTGCACAGAAAGCCGCAGACCAATACGACTTAAAAGACGCAAAGGATGAGGTAGAGGCGATTATTGATAAGGTAAAGAACTTCTATGATAGACAGATTACAGAGATATACAAGGTTGCTACTGATACTCACATGAATGACACCTTGCGTGATCAGTTGGTTCTTGGTGTTAAAACTCGTATGAATAGTGCCTTAGCGGAAGCGAGAAAGAGCATTGCTGATGTTAAGAATACGTGGAGTAGCTTCAAAAAGACTATGAAGAATGACATTATCGAGAAACCTGGTCCTGATGGCTATAGTGAGAGTAATACCTTGTTGAATCAGATTGAGAAGGTTAATGTCGGAGCCTTGAATGGTAGGATTAACAGGCTATCTGCCAAATTAAAGCGTCCTGGCTCTTCCGTCTTTGATGAAGTTTGGCATAACGCTTCTAAGAATACTCTTGAGAATGCTAAGGAGGAAAACAAGATGGATGAACTCCGTCGTAAGAAGATTCTTGAGGATAATTATACTGGAAAGGTTAACGACGAATACTACAATACCTTTGAGCAGTTAGGCTTTTCTCCACTAGAAGATAAACATATTCACGCTGCCTTGCAAAGTGAAGAAGCTGCAATGGATGTAATTTCTTCAAGGGCTAAGTCTGTAAGTACGCTTTTCGATACGGCAAGAGAAAACTATGAAAAGTTGTTAGCGATAGATATAAATACTTCCGAAGGTAGAAAAGATTTGCTTGAGACGCTCTTTGGTACTGAAGATAATCGGTCAGCTATCGTGTTAGACCTTGGCGTTCTTGTGGATAATTTAGAGCAAGCTGCCGCCACTTCTGGAGAGGCTACAGAGGATATAAAACTCTTCTATGATACGCTTATCAAGTATAATGATGATTATTCGGAAGCTCAAAAGAAAGCGTCTACCAGACAGAATAAGATTCTTGATTACCGATGGCTTCTTTCTGATCAGTATAAAGGAACTCAAACAGCCATAGATCAAGACAAAGATTATATGACTCCTGCCTATGATGAAAGCAAGGGACATAGAGCTTTTGTTCCTGAGTTTAGGTATTCTCCAGAAACAAAACTAGCGCAGGATGAATTGAAGAAAGAGCAGGCTTATCTGGATTTCTTAATAGCCCAACGTGCAGCAAAAGAGCTTTTGCAAAAGCAAGAGGAGATTATTGACGAGAAACAACGTATTGTAACAAAGAATATGATTGCGCTTTTGAAAAAGCGTATGGATGCTATTTATGAACTTTGCGAGCCTATCGAGCAGTTCGGGACAGACTTAGGCGAAGCCTTTGTTTCCTCTGATAAGACCATAAAAGAGGCTGTTGGATCAATGATAAACTCCTTCCTGAAGCTCACTGTATCTATGACGCAAAATTGGATAAAGCAGCGTTTGATGCAGCAAATCCATAATAAACTTATGGAGAGGGAGGCTCTTCGTTCAGCAAAAAGACGTGCTAAGATTGAGAGTGAAGCCTCGGATTCTAATTCAAAGAAATCGTCCCCTTGGTTTAATCCTTCTAAATACTGGAAACAGCTCCTTAAGAAGGAAGCTCTTAAATTAAAGGCTGAAAAGAAAGCAGCAAAGAAAACAGAGAAAGAAAGGGCTAAAGAGGAAAAACGGAGGAGTAAGTCCTCAGGCTCTGTCGATGTTGCTAGGGCAAAGGCAAAAAGGGAACGTAAGGTTGAAACTGATATAGCAAATGAGAAAGTTAAAGACCTCAAAAAGGTTAAAGCTAAAACTAAGCGTATAGAACAAGCGGCTGCTAATGATTCCGTTGCTTTGGTGAAAGAAACAGGCGAGGCAAAGAAAGTCCTTACAGCTGGTGTTGAGGGAGAGGTCCTAAGCGCAAAGACGGATATAGCTACGCAGACCACACAGGTGGAGCAATCAACAGCCCAGCAAAGTGTTCAGACAACGGCGGGGGAAACACAAGCGAAGACTTCTATGGGTATAGCCAGTGGTGCTGCTAATATCATAGGGAAACTAGGCTGGTGGGGTATTCCTCTTGTTGCTGTCATTACTGCTTTGCTAAATGGTTTACTTTCAGCTGCTATGGGTAAGGTTTCTTCCTTGTTTGGAAAGGGAGGCTCTAATGATAATAAGACTAACACTAAGTTGGTTTCTGGTATGCTCACTTATGATAGTGGAAACGTTCAGTCTTTCCGTGGTATTGAAGATGGAAAGACTTACCCTGTCGTTGGTAATGACGGCAGAGTTTATGCTGCTTCTGATGCAGGAGAGCTTTCTACTGGGCTTATTCGTGACCCTGTTACTAGTATTATCAATGGTCAACCCGCTCTTATAGCAGAGCGTGGTCCAGAGATGATTATCGGTCGAGAGACTACGGCGGCTATGATGATGGCTCGCCCAGACTTGTTGGCGGATATTGTCAAGTTTGACCGTTCTCGTAGCGGCATGACCTATCGCGCTTATGATAGTGGTAATGTTGCTTCCTTTGAAGGTAATGTTGCTTCCTTGTCAAAGATGGATTTAAACTCTCTTCGTGACACTATTTCTGAGCTATCCCGCACCCTCTCAAATCTTCAGCAGCGGGGTATCCCTGCTCATATAAATAAGTGGGGTAGGGGCGGCATCTCCGATGGTGCTGCAAGCGGAAAAGATTTCATGTCGCGTTATTCTGATGACAAGAAGTGGTTAAAGTAATGTTATTGTCGCTAACTAATTTGAGAATTTAGATTTTTGTTTATATATGAGCTCCCGTCTATCCGTAAGGTTGGACGGGGCTTTCTTTTTCAGCAACGCTACCTATTCAATGATATCCTAAAGATCACCAAAGATATACTATTTATTATCATTTATTACTGGTAACTATTTGTGTTTATGTACTTTCCGCCATTGATGATACAAAAATCTCCTTTAAAAGGAGATTTTTGGCTATTTTCTTCAACCCTATAAATTATTTCAAAGTTTTTAAAAAGGCTTTTTCTCCCCTAATTTTCCGCACCTTTATACTTGAAAGTAATTATATAAAGCTCCGCTTTTACTTTGATATTCAGATACTTAATGTGAAGAATATAGTAGCAATAAAATGAGGAAATGACTATAAAATATACTATAATCTTATATTTTATTTTTTTTCTTTTGCGTGTAAGTATGTTAGAATTATATATATTTTCTCCTTACTATTAAGTAAGTGTTTGATATATAATGAGTTATACAGAAATTAAAACGTCTTTATTATGTTTTTAATTATCTTTGAGTATCTTTATATAGAAAGAATATCTTTGATGATTTTAAGGAAGACTGTTGTATAAGGAGATTTTAAGGATGAAAGGAGATTTTCTCTTTTGATGATGGTATTTTTTCTTTGGTACAATTTGACTTGAAGAAATAGAGAATAAATATATGACTGATTCTTTTCTTATATATATAATGTGTACAAACCTAAAAATAATTATTTTCGTTAAAAATGAATTTTACATTGAAAATAATCATCAACTTATTTTGTCAATTTAAGTTTTATATTTACCTTTGCCTATGTAAAACGAACTTAAAATTAGACTATAACAAACTTGATGAAAAAGTTTCTATATCTTGACACACTGATTCTCCTATCCGTTTTAGCTGGGATGTGGGTAATCTCACCCTTGTACGGGTCTTGGTCTCTTTTCTTTGGAGGTCTTGTTTCCTTCTTGTTTTTCCTTATAGGTTACCCTGGGGCTTACTGGCTTGATGGGAGATTAGACAAGGAAATGAGGTGGAGAGAAATCTTTACAAAGAACTATAAAACGGAAATAGCTGTACCAGTTTTCTTTGTAATGATGAGTTTCTTGTTCGGAACTATCTTTCATTGGATATGGTTTTTCACTGGAATCTCATTGCTGTGGCTGTTAGGCTTGTGTGTTGAGCGTATAGCAAAGTACTTCTTTTACTAAGGAAAGAGCGTTATGGGATTGTTTGATGTTGAATGTAGTTTGTATGCTTCAGCGAAAGACAGAGATGGCATTGGGACGATAAGTCTACATGAGTTTCTCTTTGGTAATCGTTGGAAAGCACCCGTTGAGCACTTGAGGCAGCTTGTGGATGAGTATGGTCCAATAGAGGCTAAGAGTCATCCTGACTACAAGGCGACTAAGTTGCGCCTTCCAGGAGCTACTTTAAGCGGACTCTTCCGACGTAGAAAAGGCTCGGAGCTAATAGCACATACAGGTTTTATCGCTATTGATATTGACCTTACCGACAATACAAATTTAGGCAACTTTGAGGCAATCCTTCGCACACTTCGTCACAGAACAGAAGTAGCCATGTATATGAAGTCATGTTCTGGTACTGGTTATTTTGCTATGGTTCCTTTGGCTTACCCTGATCATCACAAAGAACAATTCCGAGCCCTTCAGCGTGAATATGCAGCTATGGGGGTCGTGATTGATAATGCGTGTAGCGATATAACTCGTATTCGCTTTGCCTCTTACGACGAACATCCTTATGTGAATGAAGACGTCTTACCCTACCAAGGTTTAGATTTAGGAAAACAGACTTTAGCACCTAAAGCAGCCGTTTATGGTAATAGGATAGAGAGTAATGACGAGCTTATTAATAAGGTGGAACGATTAGTTCGCTTATTAGAACAACACCAGATAGACATAACTAATAGCTATAATGATTGGTTTCGTATTGGCTTTTCGTTGGCAAATCTGCCAGAACCTTTCGGTCGCCAGTACTTCCATCGTGTATCAGCTATCTGCGGAACAAAGTATAATCCGCAGGAATGTGATAGGAAATTTAACGACCTGAGCCGTCCAGAACGGATTGGAATAGGTACATTTTTTACCATTTGCCGTGACTACGGCGTAATTTAATTCTATATTATGATTAAAAATATTACTGTTGCACTTGATTTTGATGATTTAGATTTTGAGGACATCATCAATTATGTTGAGGAAGAAGGTTGCAAAGTTTTTAAGAAGAAAGAGCTTGAGAACATGCTCTTAAAAGATGATAAAGTCCAGAAGTGGGGGCGTATCCTCCGTACCAAAGACGATAGCTTTATCCGTGACTTAATCTATGAATATCTCGGCATGGGACACTTTAATGATTGGTCAGCTGTTTGTGATGAACTCAAAGCAAGGTTAGGAAAATGAAACTGATTGAACCTGATGTTGAACTTTGGAATCCTTTAGAACCATGGCAGGAGAAGGTTGCACGTGCTGCACGTCTTTGCTATGGGAATGATACAGGGAGAAAAACAGCGGATGAAATGTGCACGATGTTGAAGAGACGTGGACACCTTTCGATGTTTCGTCATGGTACACTTTACTTCGTCATTAAAGGTCATCCCATAGCAAAAAACATGTTCTTACGCTTATCGTTCTCACCTTATGTGGGTGTAAGGAATGGGATAGACTGGAAAGATGGTAGTCGGGTTTACTTCGTGAGCATGAATCTTCAGTATGCGTTAGAGCACAGTGAAACCCTAAACGCATTGAAAGGTTATAATGTTTCTTTGGCGGAGTTTATCATTCAAGCAAAGCGACTAGGGATCTTTTCGGCTTTATCTCTCATTCGCTATACCTTGTGTTTGACCACACAGATTAGTACAAGCCGAGAGTTAAACCGTACTTCACCGAACAATATCGCCGAGCAGAGCACACGATATGTTAACTTTGGTAAGCGTGGTGGTATTACTATCTGTAAGCCACATTGGTATGAAGGTGCTGGACGATGGCAACGTTTTGCGGCTAAAACCCTATGGAAAATCGCCGACGTTACCTATCGATGGCTACAAAGGTTAGGGATGAAGCCCGAGGATGCCAGAGGTATACTTCCCCTCGATACGGCTACAAGAGTGGTTTACACTTACTCCGTCCCTGAATGGAAAGCTATACTTGCTTTACGTCTGAAAGGCACTACGGGTAAGCCACATCCTAATGCACGCTTGATAGCCGAAAAGATTTGCAATGAACTCTTAGAGACCATCTGGATTACAACTGGCTGTAAAATCAATTTAGTTTAATATCAAAAGAAGAAAGAATATGACTTTAAATGAATATCAAGAGAAGGCGATGTCCACCTGTATGGATAGCTGTTATAACTTCTCTTACATGATGTTGAACCTCGTAGGTGAGGTAGGGGAGTTATCCTCAAAGGTTGCGAAGATGATCCGCAAAGGAAAGTTTGAGATAGGAGTAAAATCTAACCTTCGTGTTTATATAAAGGCGATGGGAAAGGATGATTTTGAGACTTTCGACAAAGAATTGAAGCTCGAAGCGGGTGACATTGCCTGGCAATTAGCTGGACTTTGTTCTGTTTTAGGTTGGAGTTTAGAAGAAGTTTGTCAAGCGAACTTAGATAAACTCGCATCAAGAAAGGCTCGGGGAGTGATAGACGGAAATGGGGACGAACGATAAGGAACGACTATGGGGCAACGGATGTCACTGAAAGACCAGAACAAACTTCTTTGGCAACAGCTATTAGAACTCTTAATCAAAGAGTATGGGGCTGACGCTACGTTAGAGGAGATTCTTGTTGAAAAGTCTATGACGGAATAATAACCTGAATTTGAAATTCTATAGAATGAAATGTCCTTAAACAGAAGATTTAAAGACTGATCTACTAATTTGGGTTCCCTTCGTTAAGGGTGGTTTGGGCTAACGTTCCTTAATACGGGCACGATATTTTGAGGTTTTTCTTACTCATGTTCGTTTAAGAATAGTAGATGGCAGTAGCGACTGCTACGTTCGCTTAATTTAAATTTAATCATGTTCTTACCCTCACCCTACGTGAGTATCGTGAGGTTTTGAATTGAATATTCTGTAATAGTGAGATATAAAGAAACAGAGTCTTTTACGGCTCTGGAGTTAATGAATAGTCCATAATAACAGCTGTGGTTCGGGAGAATAGCAGCTTTTCTGGAGGACTATTTCACGAATGGTAGCGTGATATGTGTTGTTTCTTACACATAAATCTTATATTGTTATAAGACAACGGGGGGTCGATTCCCTCTCTCCTCCACAAAAAGAATATGTAGGTTTAGACAGTTTGTAACTTGTAAAAGTTGTAGTAGTGACTATAACGACTCTTTTATTTTTCATTCAGAAAACGTTTTGTTACTGATGTATCAATAACTTTCCTCATGGTACGTGAGTATAGTGAGGCTTTTAATAACTAGTCGAGGTAACCGCAGCAGGTAGTGCGGATGGATCGTCCTAAGTATGGGATGAGCGTCGGATGGAAAGGGGTTCGATTCCCCTTCTCGGCACTTTAACTTTTAAAACATAAAGAATATGGAACAGAAGAATTTAGATGAACTCATGGAAGAGTACAAGAAGCACCTTGATGCGTCCGTAGAATTAGCCAAAGAGTTAGGCTTTAGCGTCTTGGCGATTGATACGCTAGGACACATTCGGACGAACAAGACGGAAGCAAAAGAAGCTGCAGGAATCATAGCACTGGTAATGCTCGTTAGTGAGCCTTTCTGCCACGCAGTATCCATTGCTTTTAGGGCAACATTGGTTAGCTTTTGGAACTATATGGGTGGAAAGTCTATACTTTCTGAGGACTTAGATAAGAAAATTCAAAAAGAAGAGAACGATGAAGATAAAGAGAAATAGACCTAAGCTGATAGTGCTACTCTTTACGTGTGTAGCTTTCAATCTCGGTATGTGCTTTGAAATTTTTGTGGAAAATGTGGCAAATGCATTACCTCTTTGGGCGAGTATTGTCGTTTCTGTCTTGGTTTTTATCTTAACACTTCTCTTAGCTTTCATGCTGATTGATGGTGGGGTTAATACCTGTTTGGAGGACGAATGATGGGAAAGGCAAAATGGGTTAGTATAGATTGTCTGACCGAGATAGTATACTTTCTACGACCCAGAAAGTATAGGAAGTGGGTCATAGAAAGTATACTATCTCGGTCAGACAATCTATACATACTCATATCGCCTTGATATAGGTCTTATGGTAGAGAAAAACTTGTCCTATGCTTGTGATAGTGATGTAGTATCTTTGAGGTGTTAACATAATAGTAATACTTAAACAATTCAAGGATATGGCTCAGATTAAGTACACCGTCCGAGAAAACAAGAAAACAGGAACGCATAGCTTTTATGCTATGCCAGTGTTAAACGGGAATCTTTCCTTTGAAGAGCTTTGTCGTGAAGCCTGTCGGAAGACGAGCATTGAGCCTTCTATTATGCGAGCTGCTGTCAGCGAGTTTATGGAGACGGTTCAGCTTAATGTCTTAAAGGGGTTCAGATGTAGTATGGGTGAGAAGTTTATTACGCTTTATCCCAACCTGCATTGCTCAGTAAAAGACAAGGAAGGCAAGCCAGCCAAAGCCTCAATGGTTAATGCCAGCCAAGGCAGAAGCCGTATGGGTTGTACCGTGAGTATCTCTTTCAGCGACCGCTTTGAGCAGGAAGTTAGCTGGACAAAGGTTGACGCCTCGGGTGCTCCTGTAGTGGAAGGCGACATCGCTGAAAGCGAAAAGGACAAGAAGAAAACGGAACATGGCGGTGGTTCTGATGAGAATGTTGGACCAGTAGCTGGTTAAACTAATTCGTGGATTGGTACTTTTTTCTTTCATAATTATATTTTGGTATTATCCATGTTTGGCGGAGTCTGATAACTGGTTTATCAGCTCCGCTGACTAAAAGAAAAAGGAACTATAAGGCACTTCGCCTTGAATTGGCATAATGAGATTTATGATAAATAGGGGTAATCTTTAGGAGTTCCCCTCTTCTTTAAAACAAATAGAATTAGAATTTAACTTAAAAACAAAGACAATGACTAAGAATGAAAATCTTGATGGTAAGCAAAGTGGTATGCCATCAAACAAACTTGAAATGGTAAATCATCCTAAACATTACAACACTCACCCTAGCGGTGTGGAATGCCTCAATATTGTTCGGCATCATAACTTTAATGTTGGTAATGTAATCAAGTATTGCTGGCGTGCTGGGCTAAAGCATGAAGAGGGCAAGGATGATTTAGTAAAGCAAATAGAAGACTTGCGCAAAGCAGAGTTTTATCTTCGTGATGAGATCATTCGATTGGATGCCTTCTTGGGGAATGAATCTGCACAGACTTCTGCTGCCGAGCCTAAGAAAGCGGAGGCGAAAGAGGATGTTCCTTTCTATGAGAAAAAGCCTATGTTACATCGAGGACATAAGGAGGTTTAACGTCATGGGTAATAAGAAAGCGGAAGAGATGGCGCGCAAGAGGGCTAAGGCTATAGTATCACCTGCCCTCTACAACTGGGATTTGGAGGATTTAACTCCTGAGCAAAACGCTGATACTTTGAATATGTTATTCCATTCGCAAGAGTGGATTGAGAAGCTAAAAAGGCGCAAACACATCTATCAATCTATGGATAGAATGAAGGACGCAGGCTTTCATGCGGCTTTGAAACAAATTGAAGCTGCTGATAGATGGTTCGCTGACCGAATGCTCCAGGTATGTGTGTTGCGTTCTGTTCAAGTAACACATCGTGAGAAGAAAGAGATGTTGGAGTACTATAAAGAACTCCCAACGGACAAAGAAACCTTACGAAAACGGGATGAGCTTTCCCGATTGGTGAATAGTACTGTTTTCTTAGCCGATATGCTTGAAGGTTATGTTACGGACATCAATTCCAAAATCCACGATTTGTTTAAAGACAAATCCATGAATTGTGAACAGATGGATGGGGTCACGGCTGCCCTACGTCAGATGCACGATTTCTTTGGAGCTACACGCATGAAGATGCGTGTTGACGAACAAGAACTCTTTGCTGAGTATGCCGAAAGCATAACGAACTATGTTGATAAACGTATGAAAACTTATGCCGAGAAAGCGGCAAAGATTAAGGCAAAGAACGCTAATAATAAAAAGTAAAATGCTATGAGTTGTGTCTATTTGAAAACCCCCTACACAACGGCTGCTTACTATCGCAATCGTGACGAGGATAAGCCCTTGACCTGTTTTGAGCCTGTTCGCTTCTGCCGTTTCTCAGATGAAGCCTTCGTGTTGAACCATGGCATTAGTATTCTTCCTGTAGAAAGGCAAATCAAGATAGGCTGTTATTCGCAGCAATCTTGGCAGAATATGCTTCGTGGAATGTCGCCTTTTGGTGGAGAGGTGATATTGCCTCGTGATAGAGAAGAATGGCTTACTCACCCAGAAATATGTACATTGACAGGGCAACGTTATGACCCTTCTAGAGAAAAAACGGAATATCTTTGCATTGAGCTTCCCAAGGAGGTTGTCATAGGTGATAAGCAACACAGGGTAAACCCCAGTTATTCTTTGGAACAAACCCCAGCCCGTGATCTTCGATATCTCCTACAATGCGAGTTCAGTAGAACGGTTTTAGGATGGTTCCAAGCCGATAGAGACTATTGTCATGCTGTAGGGATTCATCGTCGGCATGTAGAGACAATGGAACGCTTTTTACTTAGATACGGCATCCCTGTTGGTGCTGATAACAAGGAACGTTCAACCCTATTGCGCATGACCAATCGGTGGTTGCGTGAGGCTTATAAACTCGTTGAAGACGAGAGAGAGTATATTCACCCTGATATAAAACGTGTTGATGCGGATGAAGCAAGGAGGCGAAGACAAAAGCTCTTAGACTAAAAGTAATGTTAAAAAGGTTACTATAAAATGTTAAATATTTCACGTTTTGGCGTAGATTTTATGTACATTCTTTTTTAGCTTAAAAATCTTTCTAACACGGATTTAAAAAGAAAAAATGATATGGATAATAATGATAAGTGTCGGGAATCAATTCTTGATGATATTGTGAAGGTAGAGCTATATAAAACGGCTGATTGTACTATCCCTTTGCCTTTTAGTATAGCTTTGTCTTCTATTAATAATGCGACGTTGGGGCAACCTGTTATATCTTTCTCGGTGGGGGATATGGCTGATTGCGAGTTAGCTGATAGCCCAGTACTGAAGGTAACGAGTGATAGGCACCCCAGTGGATTAGTATATACTCATGATCTCCAAATGACCCTTACAGATGGAGAAGATATGGCAAGAAGTGCCTTAAACACGTTGGTTGGCGTTGATTTTATAGCCGTTTATACACTCGCTGATGGGTCAAGACGAATGACCTACTCCTGCCCCAGTGCCTCGTCTTATGACGTAGAGGATACAAGTAGTTCGGCATCCACCTTATTAATTAAGGTAAAGATGTTGTCAATGAGTAATAGAATAAAGATGTTATAAACATTTTCTTAGAGTTTTCTTCACTTATATATTGAAATGGATTTAAGTTTAGTTGAGGTAAAAAAGATTTGTTTTAAAGGTTAATGTTTCACAATTAAAGTCGATTTCTTAGTAGTGCTGCCCGTGAGGGTCGCACTATTTTTTTGCCCAAAAGTAGCCATTCTTAGCCTAAATGCGTCCTTATATGCTCTGAACTTGCCCTTAATTTTGCGTTGAACTTCAAACGAAATTTACTTTCCTTGGTAAGAGGATTGTTTCAGGATAACAACTTAATAACAAAAACTTATGAGCGGATTACGCACTAACGGACTTTTAGAAATTCTTACAACAAAGAAGTGGATGGTATCTCCTGACTTTGTTCACGGAGTTCGTGACGCTATTGAGAATAATCTTAATGGTCACGTTGCTTTGGAGACAAAGGGTAAGCCTTTGGAGGCTTTCTATTCTTTGTCAGGGGATGTTTTTAAGGAGTATGCTATAGACAATGAGGGGAGTGCTTATAAGGATGGTATAGTTCCTAAAGTTCCTTTCGTGAATGTTTTGAATGTTCTTGGTCCGATAACTCGTAATGGCGGGGCTTGTTCTTATGGTAGTGTTGACCTTAGAGACCTAATGATGCAGGCAGCAAGCTCACCGAATTGCTTGGGACACATCTTCTATATAGATACTCCAGGAGGTTCAGCTTGGGCTAAGAATGATTTTCAACAAGCTATCGACTTTGCCCACGAAAGAAAGCAACCCGTACTGGCTTTCATAGATGGTATGTGTGCTTCTGCAGGTATGTATCTAGCTTCTTTCTGCGATGAGAGATATTACATGCACCCTAAGGACAATATAGGTTGTATAGGTGTTATGGCAGCGTTCTATACCCAAAAGGATGGTTCTAAGAATAAATACACCAGCGAAACTTATCACGAAATCTATGAGCCTGAGTCTTTTGATAAGAACAAGTGGGTGCGTGACATCGCTAATGATAATAACGATGATTTGCTGATAAAGGAATTAGCCGACTTGGGTGTTGAGTTTAGAAACGATGTAAAAGCTGCTTGCCCAAAAGCTACAGACGAACATTTACATGGTAAGATGTTCGACGCAAAAGATGTAGAGGGTATTCTTGTTGACGGACAAAACACGCTGGCTGGCTGTATAGAACGTATAAAAATCCTTGCAGAGGAGAAGGGAAACTTGGCATCAGAAAGAGTTGAGAATAGTAATACTAAAAACAAAAATACAATGAATAAAAAGTATCAAACCATTGCAGACGCTTGTGGCGTTAGTGAGTTGGTTGTTACAGAAGAAGGTACTCACTTCGACTTGAGCCTTTGTGACAAACTCGTAGAAACGCTAACACAGGCGCAAACAACACGTGTAGAACTTGACGCAGCTAATGCTCTCGTCGGAAAGATGAAGTTGAATGCAGAAGAGCTTAAACTGGCTACAGAAAAGGCTGTTTCTGAAGCTGTGGCAAAGGCTAACGAAGAGCACAACAAGCAAGTTGAGGAATTGAAGTCAGCTAACGAGACCGCCCTTACAGAACAGAAGAGTACCTCTGATGCAGCTTTAGCTGAAGTACAGAAAGAGCTTGAGAGCGTTAAAGCTCAACTGGCAGAAGCCCAGCAGACTATTGCTGACCGTGACGAACAGATAAAGGCTCTTGTTAGCACTCCTTCTGAAAAGAAAGACGAGGGTGCTGCACCAGCAAACAACGGCTCTGGCACTCATGATGCACAACTTGTTGTAGGCGCACCGAAGTATGATCACTCTAAGAGTCCAGCAGAAAATGCAAAAGCCTTAGAGGAGTACAAGGCAAGACTAAACGCTATTGCTGCTTCAAAGACAGAAAGATGATAGCATAAGAGATTCGATAATAATAAAAAGTATAACAAATAAACCCATTATTCAGTATGGCAAAACCAGAATTTATCGGTAAAAACAATCTGACTCACATTGCTGATCAGTTTGCACCACAAATCGTCATGGGTGCAAGTTATTTCCGTCCAGAGGAAATGACTCGCCTCGGTATCAACGTTATCAGTGGTGTTCAGTTTAAGAAAACTAAGACCATCATGGCTCGTAAGGGTGGTACAACACGCCGTAAGGTTGTTGGTACTCCTGTAGAGAACAAGATTGGCTTCCTGAAAGAGCGCGTACTAGTTGCTAAGTTGACATGGAATAGATTCCGTGACAATCGTGACAACTATGTGGAGACTCCTTATCCAGTAGAAGGCTCGTCTGACTTCTCTTATCCTCTTTCTGAGGCAGCTTTCTTGGCAATCACTGCGACCTATGGAGAGGATCTTTTCTTGAACTTGTTCCATGGCAATCTTCAGAACGACGAGAATGGTCCTAAGGGCGCATTATCTTTGTTGGATGGTTATCACACACTTGTTAGCCACGACATCGAGGATGGTATCATTAGCGAGGCTATGGGTAACCTTATCCCTTGTGACGCTATCAGTGCTCCTGTTGATGACAAAGACATTGCTGCTTGGTTAGCAGTTGAGAAGTGGATTCAGAAGTGGAACCCTTCACTCAAAAGTCAAAAAGAGGTGCTTATCTATTGTGATACCACTCGTGCTTCTTACATTGAGACTGCTTATGCAAATAAGTGGCATGGTAACAAGGGTGTAACTTATGTTGATGGTACCATTAACTTTAAAGTTACAGAGCACCCTAATATTACCTTTGTTCCTTCAGATGTCTATGGTGAGGGTGAGCGTTTGATGGCTACAATCAAGGGCAACCTTGAGTATGGCGTCAATACTACCGATAGCCGAACAAAGATTTCTGTTCGCGAAGGAAGTGATGATGACGCAGAAGACATTATCTTCCAAGTCCAGTCAATTCAAGGTTGTCGCATCTTGAATCCTTTGAGCTCTGCTTTCGCTGTAAGTACAGCAGCTATCACGGACAAGTTGCTTCCTGGAGACTATCAGAAGGCAAACCTTGTTGTTACTTCAAACGATGAGAAGTTAGGTACTGTACAGGTTGATGGCGCAAAGAATGACCCAACAAAGGAGTACGCTCCTAACACTTCTGTCACCTTGAAGGCTGTTAAGACTGGAACAAATAAGTTTGTTCGCTGGAGTAATGGTAAGACAGAGGAGCAGATTACTATTGTCACCGATGGTTACCCAATGGCACTTACGGCAATCTTCTCAAAATAGAGTTCTACATTTAGCGGGGAGGAATCTACTCCTCCCTGCTAATTCTTTTCATTAAACTACAAAATATAAACAGATATGGCAGAAGTAAAATGCCCAACTTTGGGTAATATTCTCGATACAGAGAGTTGCGTTGAGAATCTCGCTGGTATGGGGTCTGTAGTCTATGTTGGCGTAAAGGGTGAATTGAAGAAACCACTTACCGCTGAAGACAACGTTTATTCCACACCAGAGTTTGAGAGTGGTAAGGGACTTTATCGTTTCGATTGTAAGGACGAAAGTCAGAAGATAGAAGGCTCTTCATTGAAGAATAACAAGGGTTTTTCGTTGAAAGGCACATTTGTTATTGACCTTGTGAATGAGCTTGTTTCTAAGTATGGTCGTTCGCTGAATAACCTCAAGATTTTCCTTATCTTCCCAGAAAATGGAAAGTCTCAGATTATGTATGACCCTATCAGGAATATCAAGTTCGAAGATGGTGGTATCAAGACTACGACCGGTGCACAAGCCTCTGACGAGCGCAATACTACTTGTGAGGCTGTTCTAAAGCCAGTATTCTATCCTAACCTTTATGTAAAGGAACCTACCGCAGGTTGGGACTCTCTCCTTGCATCAAAGGCTTCTGGTAGTGCTTCTCCTGCTTCAGGCTTACACTCATAAGACACGCTTTTTAGTCATAATTATGTAATAAAAGTTAGCCTATTTATAAGGTTTTTCCTTATAGATAGGCTTTTTCCTGTCCTACACGTTTTAAAAAGAAGGCGTAACTTTGTTATTAGAAAAACAAGCGTCTATGATAGAAAATAAACTTTTCTCTTCAATGTCAGAAAATGAACAACGGGCATGGTTAAAAGAGTTTCAACTATGGACGGGGCGAACCTTACCTCGTTTAGAGAGTCCTTCTTGCTCTTGGGTAAAGAAAGATAGAGAGGCTATGGAAAGGGGACTTTGGCTTATTTCTTCTTTCTTGTTCTGTCGTTCTTTTGTTTATGATGCCTCCAGCTTTGGAGAATATGACCGTCAAATAAAGCCTATGCGCCGTTATGTAGATAAGGTACAAGAGGAATTGAAGAAGTATATTTCTATCCAGACAATAGACCTTACTGACCCCTCTTTACTCAAACCACATGTTGGTCGCCCAACTAAAGCTGAAGCTGCCGCACGTAAGTTAAAGGAGGAGCAGGAACGAAAAGAAAGAGAAAAGATTCAACCGCAGTTATTTTCTGAGGATAATAGCTTTTTGGAGAGTCCTCGTTTGGAAGTTGTTATTCCTCCTAGAATGCCCAACGCCGGAGCAAGGTTACATCTTGATCAGCTAAAGTGGTTATTATCTCCTGCTTTACAGGACGCAGTAGATAGCATTCGTGATTTGCGCTCTCTTGCTGCAAGTAATGCGGAACAAGCAAAAGCCTTAGCCTTAGCTGGAGGTAGTCCAAAAGATATTAGTCAATATGCTAAGGCAGCAGCACATTATACGGAAGAGTATGGTAAAATCTACGATAAAGTGGATAATGAGTTAGCAAAGGTATATGTACGACTTGGTGATGATACACGCTATCAGAAACAAATGAAGAAACAGCGAGTAGACATCAAAGGGCTTCGTCATCTTCTTCGCTTTTATTACAATAAGATGCCTGATGGATTCCGAGAGCAAGTAAACAGGGAGATAGAATATAACGACCCGAAGCAGGCTAAACAAAGGGCTAAGGAAGAAGATAAGCGTAAAGCAGCTTTAAAGTTGATGAAGTATATTGTGCGCACGGACAAGCCTAACACCCCTGTCAGAATCCGTGGGCTTGAGAAACGTCTTAAAGAGTTAACTAAGTTGATAGGGAAAGAAAAGGCAAAACGATACCAACCCTATCTTGATTATGCTAAGAGCCATCCTGGCGAGATACCAGGGGAAGCTCTTAAAGGGTTTAAAAAGAAAGGATAATATATGAGCAGACCATCTTCTAAATATTTAGAAAAGGTAGAACGCTGGATGTTAGGCGGACTTACCATTGACAGAATGAATATGACTTTGGAACAGAAGTTCCGAGCAAGGATGGCTTACGAGGCTTATCAAGTTTGGCAACAGGATAAGCAAATCCGCCCTGCTGATGTTATGCGCCGTTTAGCAGCAAGGGAATATTCTATTCTTCTTGATACATCTGAGAATGCTATAGACGATAATAAAAGAGAAGTAGCAAGATCATACGTTGAAGCACTCAGAATCAAACCTGGAATACCTCGTACCATTACTGAAATCAGTAATGATGTGGCAGTGTTTAATTGGATTGTTGGTCGTTTTGATACCCCCGTCGATAATATTGAACGAGCAAAGGTTGTTGATGCGTCTGATTGGTTAGTTCGTGAAGGGATGAAACGTGGTGATGCAAGAAGTGTAAAATCGGGTGCAGACTTAAAAATGCGCCTTCATAATGACTTCAAAGAGGAGGAGAATGCTTCCGAACAGATGCCCACAACAGACATTAATATTACTGGTGATGTTTCTGTTATTAAGAGTGATCAAGTCAATTACACTGATGAGGAAAAGAGAAGGTTAGCAAAACGCTTTGGTTTAACTTCTAAAGAATTTACAGACCTTGTTGAATCAGAAGATGGAACTTGGCAATTAGCTGATGAGGGTTCTAAGGAAGAGCCTGATAAAGATTTTTATGAGGAACTTGATCCAAACGCAGCAGAATAATGAATCGTAGAGACGTTTATATGAATAAGAAGCAGCAGCAGATATATTATGCTGGTGCAAAGGATGTAAGAGTATTGGGCGCACGTCGTTTTGGAAAGACAGACGGCGTTATTGGTCCACGTATCTATACCGTTAGTATGTCTATGCCACGTGGTACTAATCTTTGGTTAGGTAATAGCCGAAAGCAACTCTATACTCGTACTGTCCCTGGTACTATAGCTGCTTTGGAACGTTTCTATGGTTTAAAGGAGGGTACACACTTTGGATGGGGGCGACCTCCTAAGTGGGTTCCCTCCCCTATTCTAAAGCCTAAGACTTATGATAATGGTATTTGGTTTGCCAATGGTTCTTACTGGCAATTAATCTCTTTAGCAGTTAGTGGTAGTGCGAACTCTATTACGGCAAACTCAATCGTTGCTGATGAGTGCAAATTCATGTCTAAGTCGAAGATTGATGGAGAGGTTATGCCTGCTTTATCAGGTATAACACATCCTTTGAGTGACCCAGCTTTCTCTGAACAGAACCCTCTTTATAAATCAACTCTTTTTGCTTCTGATGCGTCCTTAACCGCAAAGGGGAATTGGTTGGAGAAAGAAGAGGATAAGTTAGACTTAAAGATTGAAATGGGCAACTTTGCTGGTAAGACTTATCGTGAGATTCAGGATGAGTTAACAAAGTATGCTGACAGGATTATCTATTTCAACGAACTTCTGCGTCGGGCTAAGATGACAAAGCATGAGGTTATTGTTTTGCGGGAGGAAGAGAAAGCTCGCATCCTTGCTTTAGCTGATGCCATCAAAGCTCGTGAGGGGGCTTTCCATATCGTTGCCCCTAATAATGCAAAGAACGTAAGTAAAAACGCTCTGCAACAACTCGTAGCTTATAATGTTATCTCTGCTTCAGATGCTGAATTAGTCTATAATTATGAGTTTATCCTTACCCCCGAAGAGCATTTCGAGTTAGGAATGTTACGCAATTCTAAGAAGTACGCAAAGCATATAAATGACTTACGTTGCAATGCTTTTACCTTTTATCGTGCGTCCACGCTTGATAATATTGATTTGATAGGTCAGAACTACATTGCTAAGATGAAGCGTGATCTCCCCCCGATTGTCTTTTCTATCAGTATTCTCGGTATGAAGCAAACGAAGAGTAATGATGGCTTTTACTCTAATCTTGATATTGATAATGTTCACGGGTATATAGACGAAGACTGTCCTGCGATTGATGATTCTTTCAGATTGAAGACTGCCAGTACCATAAGTGGTGGACAGCAAATTGATACGGACTATGAAACTCCTGATTTTGGTGCCTTACAGGATTTGAAAGATTGTACACGTGATGGAGATGTTGTTGACAGTTTGCCCCTTTACATAGCTTGTGATTATAATGCTAACATCAACTGGATGGTTACAGGGCAGCTTTATCCGCGTGATGGTGTAGAAGCCTTAAATGTAATCTCCTCCATGTATGTGAAGAATGAACGTAAACTTCGAGAGCTATGTCAAGACTGGTGTCGCTATTATGCGCCCCACAGGGCAAAGAACAATAACGTAACTTTCTTCTATGATAGTACGGCAAAATTCCGTGTTTACGCCGTCCAGTCAGAGGACTTTAAGGATATTGTCATATCCGAATTGACACGTTTCGGTTGGGCTGTCAATGCTATTGATATGGGACGCCCGATGGAACACGAACAAAAGTATAAGGATATAAACGAAAGTCTTGCTGGCGCAACTTATCCTGCCATCCGTATTAATCGTGAAAATAACGATGCTCTCATCGTAGCCCTTGAGACAGCCGAGGTTTCTATTGGTTACAAAGGTTTTAGAAAAGATAAGTCGGGTGAGAAACTTTCAGAGGAAGCTGATGATGCCGTTCGATTAGAGTACAGAACAGACGGTACTGATGCTTTCGACTCTTTGTTTCTTGGTTGTAAATACTTCCTTTATCACATGGGGGGAATGTGTTTCCCTGGTGGTTCTCGTTAGTGGTTTCCTAACATTATATATATATTATAGGAAAGGCATAAATACCCTTTAGAAAAAACGTATATAGGTTTTTAAGAAAATGTACCTCCGTTTTTGATAAAACGTACCTCCGTTTTTGCGAAAACGTATATAGGTTTCTTGAGAGACGTATATAGGCTCTTTGGAAAAAGTATATAGTTTTCTTGAGAAAAGTATATACTTTTCTTCGCGAAAGTATATAGTTTTTTTTGAGGGCTATTCTAGCCTTTCCTGAAATCGTATTGTCCTAACCATATTCTGGAGTATTTTTATCTTTGTTGTGTCAATTAAGAATCTATCGTATGCCGAGACAACAACCAAAACTCTCCTTCCAACAGCTAAGGAATTATACTGAGAAATTCTCTTGGGAAGACCAAACAACGGGCTTGCGCACTACGGGCTATAATCCTCCTGCTGATGCAAAGTTGATAGAACGAGTACCTTTCTTCATTCGATTTGTTACTCAAAGTGGAATCTTAGAAGAGGGAAATGTCGTTTGTTTGAAAGTTGATTTGAAGCGGCACCAACGTATGATTCAGTTCGTTAATAGTGGCGAGATTCGTATAGCTTGTGATTATCTTATTATCGAGGTTGATGGCGTTAGATTTTTTACTCACTAAGGATATATATGGGAACTAAGAAAGGTAAAGGAAATGTGAGCCAGGTAGTTGGTACTAATGGACTCAAAAAGAAACAAGCCGAGCTGGAAAGCAAGGGCTATTCTGTTTTATATCCAGGACATTATGTTACTGGAAACGAAAAACGGGAGACTACATGGAATGATTTTATCCATGCACAACTCCAGACGGCTTCATCGGCTTTCGATGGTGATAAAGGAGGAAAGCACCGAGTTGCTACGGCTTTTTCGAGTAGTGGTCAAGAACATAAAGGCGGGGTAGACAACATCGGCACGAAAAATTTAGGTTGGATGGACTGGGGGGCAGGGAATAATATTCCGAATGTGGTTTCCCTTCTTTCTAGTATTCTGTCTTATACTGCTGCCGGTTGGAAGTTTAACAATGACCTTTGTATCGGAAGAGGTCCAGAACCGATGTATCATTATACACAGTATGTTGGTGGAAATATAACTGAAAAAGATATACCTTACCTGTCAGCCGACAAGTTGATTCGTGGGCTCATCATAGACAAACAGCGTGAGTTGCGTAATCTTTCCTCCCCTAACGACCTTTCTTTCTCTGAAAATTCATATTTTAATCCAGACGATGATGAGGACATTAAGAGTACGTTGAAAGAGGAAATATCCGAATTGCAAAAGGATTTAGAACAATGGAAGACAACGTCCGAGGAGTTACGGGAGTTCTTAAACAACAATAACCTCAAGCATGTTTACCTATCTCTTAGTGGCGATATGCAAATGCTTTGGATGTGCTTCCCTGAAATCCTCTTGAATCAGCAAGCGGTTGATGATAATGGAAAGCCTGTTGATTCAAAAACGTGGAAACCTAAGGCGGTAGGACTTTCTTATCGTCCAGCACATTCTTGCCGATTGGAACGAATGGATAAGGATAATCGCATCAACTATGTTTATGTAAGTAATAGTTGGATGGATCAGCCTTCTGTTACGTCAAACGGAACAGACGCTTCGTTCGCAGCTTATCCAGCTTTAAGTCCTACTACCCCAGTAGCCGACCTTCAAAAAGCTGTTAGGAAGGCTCGTCAGTCGAATGTATCGAAAGAGGAACGCCCCACCCGATTCATCTTCCCTTCTTACTATCCAACTGTTGGACGTCCTTATTATCCTGTACCCTCTTGGCATTCTATTTTTAGTGGAGATATTTATGAGTATCTCTCTACAATTATATCCGATCGATACAATCGCAAGAAGAATAGCAATATTATAGGGCGCATTATTTACATTCATAATGCTTTCTTACAACAGCTCTTTATACAAGAGAAAGTCGGATCAAATACTGCAAAACTAGATGAAATACGTGACAAACTTTACAAAGAGATTAATACTTGGTTAGGGAATAGAGATAATAGCGGGCAATCTCTTGTTGCTTTTACTTTCATCGGAAATGATGGTAAAGAGCATAAGTCGTTTGAAATCGTAGAAGTAGAAAGTAGTAGTAAAGATTCAGTAGCTGCTAACGAAAAGGAAACAGCCGAAGTGAGCAGTATCATCTTTATGTCTATGGGACTTGATTCTCAATTACTCGGTTCGTCCCCTTTAAGCCTGTTAGGAAAAGGCGGAGGAACTGATTTGCGAGAACGTTATCTATTGAAACAGATACAGATGTCGCCTACCCAACAAATCCTCTTACAAGCGTTGGAGGTTGTCTCCCGTTTCAACGAATGGGATGATCATTTACGTTGGCAAATAGAACGAGAGGTTATGACAACACTCGATAGGAGTAAGACAGGTATAACTAAACAAGAGGAGGAATAAAGTATGTTAGTAACAACACTTGAGGAATTAAGATTGTATTCTCCCGCTAACGCTCTGGATAATATCCAGACTATTAGTGGCTATTTGGATAGTAGCGAGCATGATTTCTTAGAGGACAAATTAGGAACGCCTCTCTATGAATCTTTGCTAGAATATTATCGTAATCTTGCGAATAGTAATGGTATCAGTACCTTTATTAATGATATTCTGTCAAACAATCCCTTATCCCCTTATCAACAATTACTTTCGTTAGCACAACGATGTATCACTTTCGATGCGCTCGGTCGTTCCATCGATATGCAAGCTATAAGCGTAAATGGGTCGGGGGTTAATGTTTCTACTGCTGATAATTATGGTAAAGCTGATGATAAAACCATCCAAGCCTATAAAGCAACTTGTTATCGTGAGTCTCATGCTGCCGTAAATCGTTTGCTAACGACATTGGAAAGTTGGGTAAAGATTGAGAAGCCAAAAGAGAATGCTAAAGAAAATAGTGATACCGAAAAAGCAAAGATTGCAGAGCTATGGCAGAAAAGCCGTTACTATTATCTTGCTGCTAGCTTGATCATCCCTTCTGCTGAAGTACTTCAAGAATATCTCAATATTTATGATAATAGAGAGAAATTCATCACAATGCTTCCTGACCTGCGCTATATACAAGAGGATATTGTTGCACCTGTTATTGGGGAGGATTTATTGGATAAGCTAATTGATACAGCAACAAAGGGTACACAAGAGAAACTTCTTCTCCGCATTATCCATTATCTTCGTAAAGCTACCGCACGTCATCTAGAGTCTCGCACAATGGCAATAAAGGTTGGCGACCCACGTAAGGAACAAGCACATAACGAAGCTGTTGCCCTTTTGTCTTCCTGTGCAGAATACATCAAGGTTCATCAGCAGGACTTCCTAGAAGATTGGGCGGAGGTACTGAAACTATCTCCCCTTTATATACCTGTTGCTACAGAATCTCCTAATAAAACTACTTTCGAGAATAACCAAGATGGGAACGTCATATTTGTTACACCTTCATTAAACTAGCTTATGTTTGAAACTGCTCCTAGAATCAATCTACATCTTCCTCACTCGTGGAACCATTGTACACTTGTGGAACTCCGTACCATAGCAAGAGTGTTTAGAACGGGTGTTAGCAATTCAACCCGTTATAAGCCATTCTCCATGCACTCGGCAAAGATAGCTTTGTTCTTTGCTTTTGCAGGCTTAGAAGTTTTGTCCCCTATTAATCCACGTGTTCCTGTCGAATCCCAGTATTACGAGGTTCGCTTCCGTTGTTCTAAGTGGAAGCGTTTCTGGCTGAACTTGTTTGATAGATTGACAGCACAAAATGGAGGTAAGTTTAACTTATATCTATGGCAAATATCTTATTGGATTGACCCCCAGAAAGATGTTATAACAGGAAAGGAAAAGGCTGGTATGCTTGATTGGTTGGATAGAGAGAAGTCTATCGGGTTATTAGTTTTCCCTTTCGATTCTATTAAGCGTCGCAAAGGCTTCTGCCTGTTCCGTAAGGAGTTCCACGGACCAGCAACTTTAATGCAAGACTTCTCTTGGTCTCGTTATCGTATAGCGCAAGATTATATGGCTCTTTATGTGGAGCAGAACAATACATTACTCCAAATGACGCAGCATGGAGATAAAGTCTCTCAACGTGATTTGATGAAACAAGCAAAGACGGTAGACCTCACTCGTGCGATGTTCTTAGCTTGTATCTTTAACGGAAAGGTTAGCGTTGTGGAAGAGCAAAGTCAGAAGATTCGCAAAGAATGGGCTTATCAGTCCAATCAGTTTTCTGATAATGCTCCTTATTTTCGTAACTTTGATGAGATTGATTGGCAGCTAATCCTATTCTGGTGGCAGGGGATGATGCACTATTTACAACGTCATTACCCCCGTTGTTTCAAAACGCAAAAGACAGAAGGTAAGATTGCTAATCCCCTTGAATTATATACTAGAACAACCGCTACTATGGAGAAGTATTTAGGACTGGATGAAGATAAGGTGAACCGACAATCATTCCAGATAGTACTTCAACACATGGAGGATATGGCTAGAGAGTGTGAGGAGATGGACAAAATAAAGTAAATAGATATGGCTACAGATTACGATAAGTTTAAACGAATGTCCTTTGATGTTCTTGCTCTTAGTGGTAATTGTGCTGAGAGCCGTGCAGACTTTCAAGCAGCTTCGTCCGTACCGGAAATGGTCCAGGCATGGAAGAAGTATTGGAATGGTTTGCTAACGGAAGTCCCCTACCCTGCCGTTGCTGCTATCTCTAGCGTTTATCACGAATATAAAGAGGAGATGAATAAGGCTGGATTGTATTTAAACGAGGGACGGGATGATGGTATGATACTCGTTTCAAATTGCAAAGAAGAGCTACATTTTGGCGGAAGGGCTAATGTGTATGTCATTGGAATGGCAACTATTCACGCTACTGATCATGCCTCTGTCTATTGCCGTGAACGTTTGTCAAAGATACATCTGTACGATTATGCTACAGCGAATATCATAGCAGGACATTTGGCGTTACACGACCGTTCCTTTGCTGTAGCTTGTTGCCACACCACTTGTTTTGATGCTTCCGAAGTACATCAGATGGGAGGTAAGCTCTTCGATTATGGACATAGGATTATCGAAGCCCACAATGAAGCTCTTATCTATTCCGACAATAAGAAGAATATCTCCTTGTACGAAAAGGCTTCCATCTTACCCCTTAACCCAAATAAAGATAAGTAATGAAAAGTCATGTAGCTATAAAAGCAAAAGGGAAAGAGATAGTCCTTCCAGAGGACTTCTCTATTGATATAGATGATCAGAATCCGCTCTTTAATGAAACGGAAATGTTTTCCTATCCTGTTCCAATCCCTATGGAGGGTAATCGTTTCTTGGTACAGAATATGGACAGCCCTATTAGTGACCTCCGTCCAGTTTCGTTGGAGCATACCCCCATGCAGATTATTGTTGACGGCTTACCCTTCCGTTCGGGTGGCGCAAAGTTAGCAGAGGATGAGGAACTTGACGGCAATCTATCTATGAATGTAGATTCTGCAACGCAGAGCTTCACGGACCTTATAGGTGATTTATCTTGTCGTGACATTCCTGTAAAGGATAAGATTTTGATAGGCGAGAAGATTGGTAATATTAAAGCTACTTGCGACTATAAGTTTCACGCAACTATAACTTATAGAAAGCGCAAGAAGTCTAAACGTTCCCTCTCCTCCCCAAAAAACGATACGGCATCCGCTACCTTCGAACCACAAGCTCTAGGCTTTTCTTATCCAGGTACATGTGAAGTTAAGGCTGGTAGTACTATCCAAGAGGCGGTTGTGAAAACGACACATGACTATCCCGATGATAAGCGTGTGAATATCCCAAAGGTAACTAAATCGTTTATTAATGTATCTGAGCCTTATCCTAACAAGCCGTATTGTAATGCTCGTGTGTGCTATAAGCACTTAGGATTAGAAGAAGGTAAGACCAGCTCTGATACTATTAATCCGAAGGATGCTACAAATACGTATGAGGACTTTTACCCTTATTGGGTGCTTGATGCGGATAGACCGCAATCGGGCGTTTGTTTCTATGTGCTTTACTTCTTAGATTGCCTCTTTGCCCACTTAGGCGTCGAGTTTGATAATTCCGCCTTACGTGAGATAGGCGACCTAAACCGCCTGTGTTTCTTTACTACACATTGCAAGTACGATACTGCCCCAATACATGGTGTTGGTGATAAGCAATATATATGGAAATACAGCATCCTAAAAGATAAGAAAGGTAATACGCTTGAAACAACGCAGAAAGTATGCCTTGGTGCTTATCTTTCTAAGCAGTTAGAAGTAACTAGCATAACGGAATATTACCTGTTTTCAAACTCTCAAACAGAGATGCCCCTTGCCCCTGTAAGTAGTACTGAGTTACGTGGATGGACATCCTCTCCTCAAGGGGCTAGCGTAGAGAATCGTTATCTATGGTCAGTGCAACTTATATCATTCTCTGATGGAACATCAGCGGTAACCATCCCTTATTGGTTGGGTATAGAGAAAGATACGCCTATTATCTCGGTCGACCATTACTATGTGGCTTCCGACAATACGACCCTTGTTCCAACACAAGGATGGTCTACAAGTATCCCTGCTTTCGAGGCTGCAAAACCTTTCTTCCAGAATATGGATGATATGAATAAATGGTTAGAAAGTCGTGGCTGCGGTGGTAAGTTTACCTTTGAGGAAGAAAGCACTAAGGAGGTTCAGAGTTTCGATTATCAAGAGCAGTTCCTTGGCGGTCTAACGATAGCTAAGACGGTTGTTGTAGGGCAGGATAATATAGAATCGGTGAAGATTTCAGCAAAGGTATCCAGCAAGACAATAACGGGTAATGTTCTCGGTATGTATGCTAATAGCCAGAACTTCCCTGATGAGAGTGTGAGTACGATTATCAAGTCATTAGAGAATAGCTTTGGTATCAAGTTCTATTACGACTACGAGCGCAAGAAGGTGACGGCTTACATGCTTCGGAAGATCTTCCGTTCCCAGCAAGCCCCTATAGATTTTGCGGGTAAAGTCTATAAGATGCACAAGGTAAACGAGAAGATAACGGGTTTCCGTATGTGTTATTCTAAGGAGAGCGACACTAAGGAACAACGGCAAAACATCACAAAGGGTAAGAAGGACTATAACACGGACTATGATTATATAGAATATCCACGCCAACGTACCATTACTGATAAGGTATATAAGCAGATATACAAGAATCTTAGTTCCGCTGACTTAAACGTATATATTGACAAAACTACGGGTAATGCCTTCCGTGTGAAAGTCGACTCAGAGGCTTCGGATGCTAACTCGTTGCGTCCCGTTCTCTTCGAGGTTGGAACGTACAAAGGTGTAAGCCTTGGTGATTGTTCTAAACAGAATGAGGATTACGTAAAGGAGTTTGCTAGCAACTTCGAACCTATGGTCTTTAATGACGTGAACTATCGGAACGAACTTGCTCTTGCGGGCGGGCTTTCCATTACTGGTACGGATTCAGAAACGGGAAAGACGTATTCCGTTACGAACGTGAATAAGAATCGAGTCTCCCCTATCTTAGCTGCTTTCATCAACGAAGATATGGAGCATGAGTTTGTGTTACAGAAGATACGCAATCTCTTAGGCTCGTCATGGGCTGATTTCTATCTAACAGAGGAACTGCGCCTACGTGAGAGTTACGACCCCAGCAAGACGGAAGACGGCAACTCCCCTCTCCAAAGTAAGGACTGGGGACTGGCTATAGCTATTATGCGTGGTGGTGGTGTAGATGCGGACGTACAACGTTACGACTATGACTTTGATGGCTTTGGTAACAGCAAATGGCGCATGGTTGCAGGCGAGTATGCTCTTACGTCCGACTCTATCGATATGATGGGTAATGAGTACGATTATAACGGCACGCAGGAAGGCGTGGGCAATGAGGAACGTTTCTCACTCAAGATATGTGCGTACAAACAACCCGAGTGGGCTCCAGCCCCATTATGTGACCCTGACGTTAGGAATAAGGCGGGTAAGGTGGAGAAGAAGATACTTACCCGTGGGCTGTATGATACGTTCATGTCTGAGTACGCTCACTTCTTGCTCCATCGTAAGAAGTATATTATCCATTGTACAGCCACCGCTGCACAAATAGCCGACATACCCAATCATTGGCGGGAACGCTATCGTATCAATGGTGTTGTGGGGTATATAAACAAGGTATCGTATAACATCTCCGTTAAGGAGGGCATAAAGGATATAGAGATTGAATTTTACGCTTTATAAGATATGGAACAGAAGAATAACACACTCTTTGCGGATGTAGTCAACTGCTTACAATCCGTGTTGCGTCGATACGCAGATGATGATGTAACGATAGAAATGCATACGGACTTACGGCGTGACCTCGCCTTAGATAGTCTTGATTACTTCGATCTTATCGGTTTCGTTGAAACACGCTTTGAGGTTCATATTTCGGGTGAATCACTAAGGGGTATCACTCGTTTCGACGAGGTGTGTGCCGTACTCACGCAAGTTATAGAACAGCAACGGAATCATTTAAACAAAGGATAAACTATATGGCAACATCATTAGTTCTTAAATCGGGGTCACCGCTTATCGGTTCGCCTATCACGTATTCGGTTATCGCTGGTTCCTACACAGGCGTTATCTCCTTCCATAAGGTGTACATCGAGATAAAGGCTGCTATCAATGGTGATGACCATTGGACAACAACAACTGTCTCGCAATCTGTTGCCGAGGGGGAACAGGTGGAACTCGACATTTCTTCCGCGCTTCGTGCTGCTGCCGACCGCTATGAGTATGACGTTCATCCCCCACAGGCTTATCCTTTTGTGGCGTATTCGCTTGCTGCATATGACCAGTACATGCAGGATGGCGAGATACATACTTCGGCTAGGACAGAGAATCCTGGGGGGCGAGCTCTCATGGGTGCTTACTCTGACTTAGAACGCTTACTGAGCAATGGGAATAAGTTAGCGCAACACTTCACACGCAAACCCAAGACGGGTATGGAGGTGGTTGCTGTTGGTGAATCCTTTGTCTATCCTCAATCATTTGATAAGCCTGTCAGCCTTGGAAACGTAACGACGGGTCCAACCTCTGTTGAGATTGAGATAACGCAGGAGGGGGCACAAACGATTAACGGTAGACAGGTTTACGCTCGTCGTTCCGCCCCACAAGACCGCTACGAGATACGTTTCATTAACGGCTTAGGATGTATGGAAAGTGTTTCCTTACGCTCGTTACGCACGACGGAGGTTAATATAGAAAAGAACACTTACGTCCGCTCATTGCAAGAAACCTTTGGCGCATTCTCACGCAACCTTGTCACAAAAGAGAATGACCACGAAACATGGAGCCTATCCACTGGACCCATAAATAAAGAGTGGCAGTCATGGTATCTGCATGAGTTCTTAATGAGTACCACTGCTTGGATTAAAGTGGAGGGTCATTGGTTGCGCTGTCATATCATGCCGAACGAAACCATCTCGGGTTTAAACCGCACGGATAACGCCATACTGGAAGTTGTCTTTGAGGTGCAGTTCGATATGAATGGCTCGTTGTCGTCAGCTTTACTCGTATAATAAAATTTTTTATGTGACATAATTATCGTTAAGGACTGCTAGTGTGGGGGCTTTCTCCCGCTAGCGGTCTTTTTCTTTGTCCTATGTGTTTTTCGCCTTTTTCTTATCTTTGTCCTATAACATTAATGATGTTTTGAACGATGACAATAAACTCGTCTAGCAACTATTGGATAAGCCCAACGGCTCTCACCATAACGCTGAATGCGAATGGAGACAAGGATTATATACAAGCGAATGTCGCTGGTGGCGCAATGATCATGTGCTATATGCCAGGTATCGACGGGTTAGGCTTTGATAATGGTCATAACTATCAGCGGTGGCAGTTGGTGGCTAATCCCACTTACTTCAATTCCGAGACTGAGAAGTTTGTTTACGTGGCTATCCCCCGAACCCGTAAGGCGGATAACGATGTGGCATTGGTTGTGTTCCCATCTGAGAAGATAGATGTTTACGGCAAGAATACGGCGGAGGAACAATTAGGTCCTGCCGACTATTACTACATCTTTTTACAAGGTATCATTTCAGCCTCTGTTGTGAATGGTGAGGAGCATGAGCGTGTTTGGACGGCGCATATCGAGACAGGTACGTTATCGTCTGACGAAGCTCTCACGGCTGGAGGAGATAATACATGGTGGCGACTGAATATTGTTGATCAAACTGTATCGTTCCTCAAGGAGGTTCTTTCGGCTACGATTCGTGACCTCACATCAACGTTTGTGCGTGTAACGAATCTTGTGTTCCCATCTGGTACAATTACGGGTATAGCGAATAAGAACACGCCGCACGACTCGCAGATGGATATTGTTACACCCGAATTTCTCTTCGGTAATACGGATGCTCGTTTCGTACGTCGTGATATTGATGATAAGCTGAATAACCTCCTTACATTCTTACAAGGTATTCACTTTGGTGAGGACTTCCAGCAATCTTTAAGCGGGGCTGGTATCTATAAGGATGATAAGGGACAATGGCACATTGAGGGCGACATTCTGCACGCAAGACGTAAGTTGAGTGCCGAGGTGGTGGAGCTGATGAAGAGCTCACACATTAAAGGTAAGGTGATTAATTCCCCAGGCGGATTTGTCATCTCCCGTGTGGAACGCCACGCAGAGGAACACTTTTATCGTTGTTTCTTCCTCCAGAAGGATGCCGACGGCAGGCAAGTGAGTAACACGATGGGGCTTGATGACCTTGCCCTTTGTGAGACGTTCAACCTTGTGCGTGACGGCGGTGAAATGGCTAATCACTATTGGCACAGACGGGTGGTTGGTATTGGTAAAGACCACGTTGACATTGCGGATAACACGAACGCTACGGACTATGCTAGTGGTAGTGACATCCCCCAAGAGGGCGACGAGGTGGCGACATTGGGCAACTTCACGAATAAGGAGCGTCAGAGTGCTATCATTCAGTCGGCAGCAGGTACGGGCGCACCTTACTTGAAAATCTTGCGGGGTATCGACTCGTTTGTTCTACCAAGTCCCGTCTTCTTATTCGATAATGAACGCTTCGAGATTCGTATTGAGAACCCCCAGAACACGGGTCAGTACGTTCGTTTGGAGGATTATCTCGGGGGCTTGCAAGGCTCTTTGGATGCCGTCAGAACGCAGACGGACAAGCAACTTGTGATATGGTTTGGCGACGCTATTCCTAATGAAACGAACGCTCCAGCCAACACATGGACGGAGGCGGAAAAGGAGATGCACTTGCATGACATCTATTACAACCGCTCAGTGGCTCAGACGGGTGGCGGAAGGGCTTATTCGTGGGAAAAGGATGGCGATAATACGTACTCATGGCACGAGATAACGGATGCGGATGTTCTTAAATCATTAGAGGCGGCGAAGCAAGCTCAGACCACAGCGGACGGCAAATGCCGTGTGTTTGTGCGTGACACGCCTGTTCCGCCTTACGATAAGGGCGACCAGTGGGCAAAGGCTACACACGGCACAAATTACAAGGATGACCTATTGGTTTGCGTTCGTTCTAAGACGTCTAACGAGACTTTTGATATAGAGGATTGGGCTCCAGCACAGAAGTACACCACGGCTATGTTCGACGCTCAACTGAGGGTTGGAGATAAGAGCATTGACGCTTACGTGAGTGATTTGATGACAGGATTAGAGAGGGTTGGCTTCCACTTAGACGGGGAAAATAGTTTGATGAAACTTATAGCCGAGCGAGTGGGATTCTATGGTACGGATGGCAAAGAGTATATCAAGGTGGGGCGTGACAAACAGGGGATTCCTTACTTCATCTTTATGGATGAAGACGGCGTGACGCCTGCTTTCAACCTCGGATATAAAGGTTTGCAGGACATTATTAACGAGGCGGGAACGCAGCACTGGACACGTGTTATGATTTACGCCTCCCCCGATGGCAAGTTGGGACTCACACCAGGAACGACGATAGCAGCCGAGAATATATGGCGTGGAAAGGGTAAGCCAAAGACGGAGGATCACAGAATTGTCGACCCTGACGCTCTGAAGAAAATTGAGCCGGATGATGGATACGAGCAGGTTGTAGCCTATATGTATCACGCAGCTTATATCGTGCAGGAGAATGGTACACGTAAGTATGTTTACGGGGAATATGACAAGATGCTTTTCAACTCGTCGGATGTTCTTTCCATGTCGGACAGAAAGCCCACGGGCGAGCCATTGGCAAGTAAGAATGTAATATCTCCAGATGGCTTGTGGTATGTAGGTGATGGCGTTCCCGTAAACGCCTCGAGAACGGCTCGGGAATATCCGTTGTACTTTGTTAGACCTACGGAACAAGGAGGAAAAATCATAATACAACGCCGACTAAAACTCTCCAGTTCGTTATTCTTCGACACTAATAAGGAGTTGAGTGTGTTCGGGCAGATAGAAGGCGAAGAGGGGGCATACACTGATAAGATAAAAATGCCTGGTGTTCCACAAGAGTAAAATCAGAATGATGGCATTATATGGGCATAGCTTCGTCAAGTTGGAATTGTAGTTAAACATAAAACGAATGAAGTACATCAAGCTAAACATAACAGAGAGCCGAACACAAGGTAACCGTTTTACACAGGCTTCTGTCCGTAGCATCGAGGATGCGACTGGCGAGAACTTTGTGTCCGCCCATCCAAAGCTACTGCAAGATATAGTCTGCCATGCTCTATCATTGGCGCACGGCGTTCAGATTGAAGGCAACAACGGATTTACATACGTATTTCCTTTTAAATTATCATAGATATGACAAAGAACATAGAGCCTATATACATTGACCGAAAGGCAAGAGGCAATCAGCTCACCGCAGAGGAATTTAATAAGATTCCAGAAAAAGTGAATGAGCTTGTCAAAGCACAGAATGCCGAAGAGGAGCGTACCAAAGGGATTATAGCTAAGAACCGCCCCTCGCTCGGACAGCTCTCAAACGTAAGTGTGGAGGTGGATTCTCTTACGTCTGAAACCTGCGTACTCGTGTGGAATAGTGAAGAGTGGGTTCCAATGAAGTTATCTGAACTCCCTATTGGGCAAGGTGGCGGAGGGCAACAACAGACCATTCTCTATTACTTGCGTGCTATCAATCAATCTCCTTCTACGACACTATCAGCCTCTAAGTCGGCTGGTGAGTGCGCTATCAGATTTATGTTCGTGTCACGCACTAAGGATGTGGGGCAAACCGAATATGTAGATACTGGAGAATGGGGAACGTATGAAATCTTCGCCAAGGCTGGCGATGGCACATTCGTCAGTAAGGCTCGTGGTCGCTGTCAGTCGAATACCATTACCACGGTTGATGTGTTCAAGTTCCTCGAGAGTGGTCAGAATAACATCATGGTGAAGATTACAGGTGAGGTGACGGGGCAGACCTCTCCTGCCTTGGTCTACTCTATCACGCTGTCTGCGCTCTTCTTATCTATCTCCGAGTTCAACTGGTGGAAGGCTTATCAAGGCGACATCGTGCTGCCATGTTACATCAGCGGTAATATCAGTAAGACGCTTCATGTGAAGATTACAGGTGAGGGCTACGAGCAGACGTATGAGCGACAGTTCGGTACCGCAACTTATACCTCGTCACCAGTGGCTTATACCGTTCCATTTACGAATAAGACTGGTCTGTTCCATCTATCTGCTTGGCTGTCGAATGAAGACAACACTGTACAGACTACTCCTGTAGGTTATGACTTTATGGCAGTCGCTAATAACGAAGCTGTGAAGATGGTAGTTGTCAATAACAAGGCGGAGAAGCTGCTTAACTGGTACGAGAATAAAGTACTTGAGTATGCTGTGTATGACGGCAAGGCTGTAACGACACCGCTGTCTATCTTGATGAAGAAGGACAACGAGGTGTTGCAAGAAAATGTATCAGAGAACACGCTGACGCAAACCAAGATGCAATACACGCTTTCGCTTGAGGTCGAGACAATCGACAACTCTGACTTTACAGCGTTAATCGGATTCAGGACTCACCCAACAGACGAGGTGCGTTTGCGTGATGCAATTCCATTCCCTGTTGATAACTCGCAGGGTTACTCTGCTACAGCAGGAGCGGTGTTCTATCTGAATGCGAAGAACAGAAATAACACCGATACCGACCGCAATGTCCTCCGCAATCTCATCAACTCCGAGCATATCGGTGCTGAATGGCAGAGCGTAGCATTCTCTCGTGATGGCTGGATGACGGATGACGAAGGCGCACGCACATTGCGCTTGCTCGCTGGTTCTCGATTGACAATAGATTACAAGCCGTTCGCAAAGGAAGCAGCGCAATCGGGTAAGACCATCGAAATTGACTATCAGATTAATAATACATCTGATTACGATGCAGAGTGTATCTCTATCGCAATGCCTTATCAGAAGGGTTATATCGGTCTGAAGGTGAAGCCGTCTTCTATTATGTTCGCAACTCGCAGCGAGCGTAACGCTGACGTGCAGGCGATGAGTACTGACGATGGTGTGCGCATTCGCCTGGCACTCGTTATCTCGCCAAAGAAGTACACCTACGTCTTGAATGGTAATACGTACTACCTTAACCTTGTCTATCTCTACATTGACGGTGTCGAAGCTCGTAAGTTCGCTTACTTGCTTACAGATTCTATGCAGATAGGTTCAGGAGGCGGTATAGTCATTGGGTCGGATAAGGCTGACGTTGATTTGTATTCTATTCGTGTGTACGATAGCGCAATGGATGCTGCAAACGTACATCAGGATTATATCAATGCACTTGCAACTGTGGGTGAGAAGAGTGCTGAAAAATTAGATAACGACATCTACGACACGCTCGGCACCACGGTCGACTTTGACAAGGTGCGTGGCAAGGTCAATGTCTTTACTTTCGATAAGCCACTCCCAGCATACGAATACGGCAAGTCATATCGTCCAAAGGGTACGCTTGAGATATACCCTAAGGATGGCAATACGAACCTTAACCGCTTGACGATTACCAACCTTCAGCTGCAAGGTCAGGGTACATCATCAATGCTCTATTATCTATGGAATTGGAAAGCGAAAGTAGCTAAAGATACGACCATCGTGTATGAAGATGGACAGACAGCACAAAAGAAGTTTGAGCTGTTCAAGAACCTGCCGAAGATTTCCAAGCTGACAGCAAAGAAGAATATCGCTTCTTCAATGCAATATCACAAGATGGGGTCTGTAAATTCATTTACCGACCTATGGAAGGCAGTTGGCTTGACTAACGAGGGTATCGAACAGAACAGCGAAGCACGTGTATCTATATACCAAGAGACCTTCGTTGGATTTGAGAAACAGACAGCGGAGGACGGTACTGTTACATACAAGTTCGTCGGTTTGTTCACTGTTGGACCAGATAAAGGCGATGCAGCAACCTTCGGTTACGATAAAGACCTTTTCCCTGACCTCTTATCTATCGAAGGCTCTGATAACTCTCCACGCTTGACACTCTATCAAGTGCCATGGGACAAGCGACGTATCCGCTACAACACGGAGGAGGAAGCATATCAGTACCAAGTTTCTGAACTTTCGTGGGAGAACTGCTGGGACTTGGACTATGCTGACCTCCCAGCGGATGATAAGACAACAGCAGACAATGAGACTCGTCAGCGTGCAGAGCAGCTCGTAGAGTCGTATATCACAGCTTATAATATCATCTATTCGTGCAATACATTCATTGAGCCTTTTAACGGTACACTTGACGAGTTAAATGCTGATCCACACTCGACGCACATTGAGTATTGGATTGCGAAAGAAGGTGACCCTAATCAATACAACCTATACTATTACGATTCGCTTTACAAGAAGTTCTGCCCTTCAACACTCGATAGTGGTGTGTCGGTGGTTAATCTTCGTCAGCAGTTAGTCGGTGATAAGTACGGCTTAACTGAGACGATATTCAACTCGGTTAGTGATGCAACCCAACTCAATGAGTTATTCAAGGCAGCACGTATTCAGAAGCTCCGTGCTGAGCAGCCACAGGACTGGGACATAATGGACCTACTTTTTCATCAGCTATACGTAGAAACGACGGCAGCAACAGACAACTGCGCCAAGAATATATACCCTTACAACTTTAATGTGAAATAGATATGGCAAAGAGTAAATGGAAATTTCGTCAGGATGACCTTGATACAATTCTAACAATCATCAACCAAGGATTAATGAAGAAACCTTACTGGGTAGAGTTCCACGACACCTATGATGACGGTACACCAGTGTGGAATGGAGAGAAGTCCGTGCTGTGGAACCTGATGGAACAAGCGTACCCAGAAGAGCGTGCGCAAATGATGAGACGAATGATGTCTAAAATGGAGGAACTGGGAGGACTTCAAAAGGGTACGCATCAGCAGAAACTCTTTGCGTACTTCGAGAGGTATTACTTCTCAGTAATTGATAATTTCTCATCTATGCTCTATAATGAAGATGGCAAGCTATACGAGAAGATGAAGCTTCCCATGCTTCAAGGTACATATACTAATGATACCGACCCTCTGGGTCAGTCGCTTGGTGACGGAAAGTCGCCTGAAGTGGCGTGGGTAAAGAAGCGTATTCAGTACTTGATGTCTAAGTATTCCTTCGGTGACTATGATGCCAAGACTGCGGAAGGGGCTATCACCGTGCGTACCTCTGCACAGGCGGATGCAACGACTAACTCAATCGTTCTGAGATTAACACCTGCAATGAAGCTATACCCTACAATCGCATACGGTACCACAATCATGCGTGGTGCTCGCACAGATGCAGGTAAGCCTTGCGAGATTGTCGTAGATATTAACGGTACTTCTGATCAGCAGCTCTCTGTCAAGTCTGCAGACTACCTGCTCGATATAGGCGATTGGAGTTCGTATGTAATTAATGGTGCACTCTCTATCATAGGTAAGCGACTCAAGCGATTGAAACTCGGTGATGAGAACGAACAGAAGGTGAAGATACTCATAGCTTCGCTTACGCTCGGTAATACCACCTCGTTAGAGGAGATTGATGTGCAGAACATCTCTACTCTTGGAGGCTCACTCGATATGCGTGCTAACTACCGATTGCGTAAGTTCCTCGCTGGTGGTTCATCGCTCACCGAAGCACACTTTGCGGATGGTGGTGCGCTGGAAGAAGTCGACTACCCAGCTTCGACCTCATACGTCGAACTGAAAAACCTCGATAAGCTCACAAATGAAAAGTGTAACACCGAAGCGTGCGCTCCTAACGTTATGAGTTACTTTGTCAGTGGTTGCGACAACCTCCAGCCAGTGAAGAAACTCATCGACATCATGGATGCGCAGGTAGGACAAGTTCCTCACTCCCTGCGTTACGTGCGTTGTGTTGGCTTCAACGAGACCTTCACGGATGGACGAGCATTCGATAAGCTGTCTCAGTTAGTCGATGGAACATATCAAGGAATCGATGCAGAAGGGCAATACGGAAATGACCCATATCCAGTGCTTGACGGTACAATCAACCTCACCACAGGAGCGTACCGTGACACCTATGACGCACTAATGACGCACTATCCAAAACTCAAGCTGAACATCGCTAAGTGGTGGATAAGGTTTGAAGACCCTGAGGTGAAGCGTATCTGCATAGAAAATTGGGATAAAGACGGTGACGGTGAGTTAAGTATGGAAGAAGCTGCTGCTGTTAGTTCCATCGGGACTATACATATACCGTCTGGTAGAAAATTTAACGAACTGCAATATTTTTCAGGCTGGAATCCTCAATTTTGGGTAACATGGGATGTCGTACAATTCGATGACGTAGTTGGAGAAGTAACGATACCACAACATATTACGCAAGTAGGGCGTGGGTGGCAAATAAAATTTAGTTCAAGACCTCATCCTCGTAAAAATATTATTATTAGATTTTTAGGAGAAATGAAAGAAATAGGCTATTGGAGCATTTCGGACGATATAAAGCAGAGAGGTGAAGCTTTTTCTATTCTTCTTCCGAATAGTCCTACGCCTCCTGTTTTTAGTGACACCTGGGTTGGCGAAACCTATCGAGGATGTAAGGCTTTGTATGTTCCAGACGGATGTGTAGAAGCGTATAAGGCTGCAAAAATAAGCAATGTAAAAGAAATACTACCCCTTAGCGAGTATCAAGGATGATACTCGCTGAGAGGTTCAAACCCTAATCCTTGTGCAAGATTAGCTAAGCGATATGCATTCACACTTTCATCAGGAACATATATGTGTTTTATATTTGCATACATAAATTCCCAATATCCTCGTATGCGAGGAGGTTTAGAGCCATGAAATATCAGATTATCGACCCTAACACTTTGGAAGCAGTTTCCATTGAGAAAAGATATAGTTGAAGGTAATTCTATCGTTTTTGCAGAAGCTCTTAAAAACGCACCCGATGGTATTTCTTTACACCCCTCTGGTATCACGATTGACCCTTTTACTTTCGTTTGTTCAAAAGCTCTATAATACATCTTGATTTTTCCGAACAAGCCAAGCTCTTTTAGCGTTTTGAAAGAGCCGCCTCTAAACATAGTCCCGATGGGATTAAAACGGTGTTCAAATGGTGTTTTAATCCCATCGGGACTATCTTCAGAGCAAGTAATGTCGTTGACCCTTCTAAGGACTTAGAGGCATTCCATATAGATACAATCCATCAAACCAGTTTTGAATCATGTCCTAAGCTGCAACGGATTAAATACCCACAGCAAATAAGACATAATATATTTTCTTTTCGTGGATGCTCATTATTAGAAGAGATAGATGTGAACGAAAATTGCACAGACATTATATTCGCTACGAATGCTCTTATAGGTTCTAACAAAATGAAAAGGATAATTCTAAGACAAAAGAACGCCTTTGAAATTCCTGATTTTATCTATCTGTTCTATAGAATTAATTATCCAAAAGATATTAAGATATACGTTAGAGACGAGTTAGTGGATAGTTTTAAAAGCCTACATGCTGGGAAGAATATTAGCAACAATTTCGCACCGCTTAGCGAGTATCACGAATGATACTTACTAAGCGGTTCATTCGTAAAGCTCACTCATAGGGAGTATTTCTTTAGCGAACTTGCTATAAAAAGAAACTTGTTTGTAAAGAGAAACACTTTCGTCTGGAACATATAGCACCGCAGCTTTGTTGACATACCAAAAGAAATATGCAGAAGGGTCTGTGTTCTCAGGAGGAGTTTCTGCATGTAGTATGACTCGCTTCAATGAACTTGCTCCATTAATTACCATACCAAAGGTGAAGCGTATATCCTTGCTTAATATAACTATTTCTTCGACATCATAACAATTCATAAGTAATCCACCTTTTACTTCCTTTAGAGAACTCGGATAAACTACACGCTTCATACCCTTACAATCTCTGATATAGGCAAAGTTCATCCGTTCCAAATGGTGTAGAAAACTTAGGTCTAAATTCTTGATCGAATCTTTGCCGACAAATACAGTCCCGATGGAACCCTCACCTAAACGCTCTTCGTATCTCCTTATTAATCGTTGTGTCTTTCACAGCAGAATACACCTGAGTAGTCTTGATGCTCTGATGACCTAATATGTGTTGTATAATAGGTAATCTTACTCCCTTACTCAATAGCACAGTAGCGCACGTATGCCTGGCACAATGAAAAGTTATATGTCTATGTATATTGAATCGCTTAAGCACACGCTTGAGAACCAGGTTGCACCGTGCGTTACAAGGTAGCTGAAAAAGTTTACCTGTAGTTGTCTTGTTCTCTTGTACCATTGCAGCAGCCTTACCTCCAAACATCTTAGAGATAGGTATTCTCACCTCGTGGTCAGTCTTCTGCATACGCATCACCACCCACTTGTTCCGATAGATGTTCTTAACGTGCTGCTTAGTTACTTGCACGATGTCTGAGAAGCGAAGACCAGAATAGACACTGAATAGAAAACCTTTAACCACCTTTCTCTCCTCTTCTGTTAAGTATTCCTTCTCCTCCTTATCTTCTATCCTCCTCAGTTCTCTTTCTGTCAGCGATTGTTTCTGAACATTCTCCGTCTTGATATGATACTTGCGAAAAGGATAGACAGTCATCAGTTCCTCGTCGATAGCAAGATTGACGAATCGACGAAATATCTTCATAAACTTAGCTATGGTATTAATCGCATATCCAGCATTCTTTAGGAAGTTCTCGAAATCGCATATACATTTATAATCAATCTGAGTGAAGGTCATACCTTCTTTAAACCGCCTTAGTACTGCCAGCGCAGCCTTATGATTCGCAATCGTCCCAGCAGTATATGTCTCCTTATCTATCTCACCTTCCATCCAGCCGAGGAAAGAACGATCCTCCTTGTATGCAATCAGAGTAGGGTTGTCGACCAATTTGTTGACGTCACCAATATGCTTGATAGCGTATTGCCCATCTACTTGTATCTGAATTAGCGCATTATGCCCTTTAAGTTGTGCTGTTAAGTTTTGAATAAGCTCTTTGAGATTCATTTCTTTGAATTTTGAGGACACCCTGCCAAAAAATCAGTACCTTTGTAGTCTATTAGCTGGCTGCAGGTAAAAATAAAAAAGCCCCCAGCCTGTTAAAAAGTAACGCCAATCACTTTTAAATAACGTACGCCACAAGAGCGCGACTGGGGGCAAATACCCTTGTCCGCTTTTGTGGCGATTTGTTGTTTATAAAAGTGATTGGCATTGCAAAATTACGAAAATTATTAGAATGAAGATAATTGAGATTGTAAAAATTAACAGAGAATTGTTGAAAAACTTACATACGGCTGGTGTAAGGATCGAAGACGCAGAGTATATCGACTTGTTTTCAGACTACCATAAACTGCTTGATAGAGGAGAGAAAGTTTCCTACATCGTAGCTTTATTATCAGATAGATATGGCGTAAGTGAACGGAAAGTATATACTATAATTAAGCATTTCAAAAGCGACTGCAAGTTGTTTGCAGTATGACTTGTTCTTGACTTTCCCTTGTTTCAATAAATATTGCGATCTTTGCCGTACAAAAGAAATGAGACGATGAGAAAACTATATAATTCAGCTCCGCTCCCTTTCGTCGGGCAAAAACGGATGTTTGCAAAAGAATTTAAGAAGGTGCTAGAACTATTTCCAGATGGGACAACATTTGTAGACCTATTTGGTGGTAGTGGCTTATTGTCCCATATTACCAAATACCAAAAGCCAAAATCTAAAGTTGTTTACAACGATTTTGACGATTATCGCTTACGCTTAAATCATATAGTGGAAACGAACGAATTACTGACCAAGTTGAGGTTTGTCGTACGTAATATCCCTAAGGGGAAGGTAATAAAGGGAGAGAACCGAGAAGCCGTCTTGCAATGTTTGGATAATCATTTGCATTATTATGGCTATTTAGATTTTATAACCATATCATCTGCTATAATGTTTTCTATGAAATATTGCATGGATATGGAGAGTCTGAGGAAGGAAACTTTTTATAATAATATTCGCTTAACTGACTATCCTTTATGCCAAGATTATTTGGAAGGGTTAACTATCGTTTCTAAAGATTACAAAGAAATTTTCGCTGAATACAAGGATAAGCCTAATGTAGTCTTTCTCGTTGACCCTCCTTACTTAAATACGGATGTTGGTACATATAAAATGAAATGGAGGCTTGCAGATTACCTTGATGTTTTAACAATTCTCAAAGGATATTCGTTTGTTTATTTTACAAGTAATAAATCTTCTATTATCGAATTATGCGAATGGATTGGTAAAAACCGAGAAATAGGGAATCCTTTTGATGGTTGTTCCAAGTTCGAGTTTAATGCGCACATGAATTATAGCTCTTCTTATACAGATATAATGATGTTTCGTAAGGCGGGATAAAGAAATCTTAGTATGTTTGTTATTTTATGAATAAATACCACGGAATTTTACAGAAAATATTGTTATCTGGGAAGAATCAGAAAAATAAGAAAGGGGATATTAGATATTTATTGAACGAACAATTGACATTATCCCCCGTGGATTTACTTGAAATTTTTGAATCACATAATCTTGCGCGCAAAAAACTTCGCACCGAGTTACAGCTATTTATGAAAGGGGAACGGCAAACCTCTAAATATAGAGAAGCAGGAATTACTTGGTGGGATTATTGCGGCTCTATTCTAGTTAACAGTTACCCTACATATTTTGAAAAACTGCCCCCATTGATTGATCAAATAAATAGAGAAAGACGTAACAGTAAGAATTATGTGTTATTCTTAGGAGAAACGGGTGTAGAAAGTAATCAAACCCCATGTTTAAGTCTCATCCAATTTCAAATAGACGATGGTTCTCTTGTGTTATCTGCTTTCCAGCGTAGTTCTGACGCTAATTTAGGTCTCCCTGCTGATATTTACCATTTGTATCTAATATCTCGGCAAATAGACTTTCCACTGAAGTCTATAACTCTCCTTCTTTCAAACGTACATATTTATATGAATAATATTGACCTTACAAAGGCTTTACTTGCTGGGGATGAAAACGTAAGATTTTCTCTTAACGTATAAAAAAGGAAAGGGGCAATCCCCTTTCCTTCAAAAGTTATCAGAATTTATTTCCTTTGTTATAAAAATGCTAAGTTGATTTATTACATCCCCATAGAACTTTTCCCTATCATTCTCTATTGCTTTCTTATCCGCACAACTAGAATAATAATTTATATATTTGATATTAGGTATAGGACCCTTCAGTTCCTTACGAACATTTCTTTCGTCATGTTTCATCCAAGATATAAGATAAGAATCATATAAAATGTTCTCTATCCTTATTCTGAAACGTTTATCCTTACAATCAAAAACCAATGTCGCATACTCTTTTGCAAATTGATCCATATCTAAACTTTCCGAACGTTTGTATGGAATTTGGGGACCCTCATGCGCCACTCTAACGGCATAATGGCATCTAGTAGAATCGTCTTCAATAAGCTCTTCCTTGTAATTCGGTAGGTTCTTAACAAAATACATCTTTATATATTGATAAGACTCTTTGGCTGTAGATGATGTTTCTACTACTTTTTCTGTTTCTCCATTCTCATCAAAAGTCAATCCCTGACCTTTCACACTTACAACTAAGCTGCTTAGTAAAATAAAAAGTAATGTTCTTTTCATAATTGGTTTGTTTTTAGGTTTTATGTGAGCAAAGTTACTTTTTTCTTTAGAAAAACACAAAAAATCTAAATAGTTTTTTCACAAATGATGAAAAAGACTATCCTTTTGCTTTATTCTAGATTAAAAACTTACCTTTGTAGCAAAATTTAAAAGGATAATTACTATGGGGCGAAAAAGATTGAATGATAATACTCCTCCTTACTATATTGCTGCTGAAGTTGTGCGGAAGAAAAAGATTACTTATCCCATGCTTTCCGAACGTTTAGGAATGAGTATCGGGGGAACATTCCTCATAGTAAATGGTAATCCCTCTATAGAAAATGTTATGCGTTTATCTAAAGCCTTAGGGTGCCATTTCTGGGATTTGTTTGACTTTTCTAAAGTTGGAATGAAAAGGAAATGATATTTGAGAATAGAAGCCAACCCTTATGAAATGATTATTGTAGAGTTTAATAATAATATTTTTTTTATTATTTCCTTTGTAGAATAAAAAATAATATATACTTTTGTGACTCAATCAAGAAATAAAGGTATATGGCAGAAGAGAAAACAACAATTCCCACAGGATATAAAGGTGCTACTTTTGATCTCCAAAAGATTTTAGATAAATTTGGTATAACTGGAACAGGTTTAGCTGAAATGATGGGGGTTTCTCAGCCTTCTGTTGCTATTTGGATGAAACGAGGAACAGTATCCCTTTCCACAGCTTTCCGAATAGCTACAGTCTTAAAATGCGATATACGTGAATTATTTTTAGGATATAAAGGCGATGACTCAACAGAGCCACAAGAGGAAGGCTCATTTGCAGCGTTAGAGAATGATGGAAATAATGTAAAAGTCATCTCTTGCCCTTATTGTCATAAGCGTTTTGCTTTGTATGATTGATATAGATTATTCGTTTAAATGAGTTTTTTTCTGTTTGAGAAAATATAAGGTAAACAACCTTTTAAAAAGGTTATATATTTCCATTCAAAATATATAAGTATTTGATTTATAGGTACATTTGAGGGGTTTGTTCCCCCAGTGTGCCTTTTTTGTTTTTTATTCTCAAGAAAGAGCAACCGCCACGCTAAGGATCCTCTCCTCTCCCCGCCTGATCCCTGGACGATATATGCCAACGCCCCGAAGGCGGGAGGGGTATGCGACGGAAAGCCCCCGAGCATTGAGGGAGTACGAAAGAGGAGTAAGAGAGGAAAGGAAGGTAACACGAAGGAATACCCCCCCGAGCATTGAGGGAGTACGAAAGAGGAGTAAGAGAGGAAAGGAAGGTAACACGAAGGAATACCCCCCCCGAGAAATGAAGGTGCACGGGGACGAGTAAGCGAAGAAATGCAGGTGCTTAGCCTATATATATAAGGTGTAATATATTGTATAAGTATTTGTTTATTAATAAATGTAAAATTATAGAAGTTTTTTTATTATTTTCTTGTTCGATTCAAAAAACCTTCTTATCTTTGCATTGTAATTAATCAACGCGGGTAACCGCCATAAAAATTAAAGTTATGAAAAAGAACAAAATGTATCAACTCCAAGTACGTACCACGTACCGCCTTGCACAATGGCTTGAAAGGCATGTTAACGTAGCCTATACAGTATTGAGTATACTGCTAGTAATATCATTACTACATATCTACATGCACGCTTAACATCAACTATTAAACTATTAATCAATCTATAACGCTGCGCTACCGGCATAACGGGCATATAATATGAAGATTCGTAAGCAATTCATCACAGGTAATACAATAGAAACTATCAAGGCAGAACTCCTGTACATCGTGAATAACGAGCAGCACGAAGCTGCCTTCGATAAGATAGAGGATATAGAAGGGTACTTCGATGGTACACCCGTAACAGAATTAGGCAGCAGCGTTGAAGAAAAATTAACCTTCACGGGTGAACAAGTAGGAAATTGGATACCAACTATAATAGCTACTATTACTGCCTATTACAAGGATGCCGGCAGCAATGAGTACGCCTACTTAATTAATGTAGTAGAAGATTAGAAGCTATTAGTTAACTTAATTATTAACCGCCCTGGATAACATCCAGGGCAAACAAAAAAAGCTATTATGAAAAAAGATATTATGTTAGTGATATTCAGTTAATCAAGCGCAGCAATGGGCACGATACGTTAACATGGGTATACGCTGGCAGAGAGTACCAGGCAGATGGAGAGTTTTATATCGATAACCGGGGTTACCTTCATCACTCCTTCTTCACTCCACGGGGTAAGGAGTTGGAATTTAATATAAAGTATTTCAAGGATTAAAAAAATATCCTTACACGTGTTAAGCACGTGTAAGGCAAAGGAAAGGATAAGCTATGACAAATTCGATGTTAGAATATAACGGATACAATGCCTTAACAGGGGTTATAACCGCCCGTAACCTCCGTAATATATTAGGCACGTGCGATGATGATATACTTAATGTTGCGTGTGAAGAAGAAGAAGTGGAGGAGTTAAGCTCTAATATTATAACAGCCTTATGCAAGGCACATAATGTTAAATGTTTTTTTCGCTCGGTTATGTCTTTTGAAAAAATAAAAAAGGTGTTATCCTCTTTCAATTTCCAATATATAGAAGCGAATGAAGAAGAAGAAAGTTATATTTTCTTGCAAGAAAAAACAGGGTATAACATCTACTTATACCCTCGTACATGGTACGCACACCCTGGAGATATTGTAATTACCAACATGCATATAATATAACGCCCTTTATAGGCTCTGAAATTAATCAGAGCCTTTGCAAACAAAAATTTTTACGTATAATTCTAAAAAAAGAAAAAGCTATGAATAATATAATGAATGCCAAAGTATATGTAAGTACATATTATAAGTATGCCAGTGGTTCACTCGCTGGAAAGTGGTTAACACTTTCAAAGTTTGAATGTAAAAAAGATTTCCTAGCAGCGTGTGAGAGGCTGCACAAAAACGAAAGAGACCCCGAATTTATGTTCCAGGATTACGACAATTTGCCGGAGTCATTCATCGATGAAGGTTATATCAGTGATGAGATATGGCAGGTAGTCAATGAATTGAATACATACGACGTTAAGCGGCGGGAGGCATTCGCCGAATGGTGCGAAGCAAAGGGCTACGAACAGGATTTGGAGAGCTTAAAAGAATTTCGCACGATTAAAATTAACAAATCATCATTACCACACGAATACTTGCTACAAGAAGAATATGCGAATATCTGGGCATCAGATAAGAGGATGCAGCAATATTGCATGAAGGACATTAGTAACTGCGTACTCACTTCCTTTGGTGGTTTGGTTGTTTTTGAAAAACAAAAAATAGATACTAAATTTTGTTTTGGTTACTCAGATTGCGGACAAGGGCAAAGTTACGAGGATGCACAAAAAACAGAAAATAACTTCGGAGCTGCGTCCTTCCTGAAGGCTAATCTAAAGGACATGGACGAGGTATTGCAGTTATTCTCTGGGCTGGATGAGTACGGCAACGAAACATACAAGAAGTTATATTTCACGCCAAAATATTACGGATCAAAGAAAATAATGCACTTTGTTTTCCTTACCCCTGGCAGGGCTATTGATCCAGACGTTACGCGCTTTTACCCTGGCGGCTTAATCGAAGCCAGCGTGGAGGACTTCAAGAAGTGCTACCAGGCGCAAAAGGAGGAGAGAACAAAGTTTGAGAAGCGTTTGAAATCATATCTAAAAAAATATGGAACTTCGAAGCTGAAGACTTGGACGTACTGGGTGGATGAATAGTACCTATATAGAAGGTGTGAAAAATTAGTGTTTACAGAAAAAAATAACCCTGGAGGGGTTCGCTCCAGGGTAAAAATGGAGGTTACAAATATGTATGGTATTAATTATATCGAGGATATGCGCGCACGTGCTGCACGCTATTACGAGGCAAAACGTTATGTTAGCAAGCGTTGGAAGGGTTTAAAAGTGGAAATCGATTTTATACACGGGGGTTTTTCTTTGATTGAATCTACCAGCTCGAAGCCTGAAGAAGTAGCTTGTTACAGTATTTTAGTTGAAAATAGTACCCTTGTTTTTAGAAAAATTAGGGGTGCAAGAAGCGAGGAGTACCCCCGTATGATTTTTGCAACTCCAAGTGATACGGGGGTATCTCATGTTAGCGAGGATACACGTACCAGGGTTCAATTTGAAGAATGGACGACGGCGGCGGTTAACCTTATGATCAAGGCGGGCGTTAAGCCTGTAGAGAAGGGCGCGCAAATCAGTGAAGGCATTTTGATGGATAATATACGCCGTTATCTTTCCTTGGTTTTTCCTGGCATTAGATTTCGAGTTGAACAGCGTACCGCCCCGGGTGTGTATCTCATCGACTGGGAGGACGCCCTAACTTATAAGGAGGTGTTAACGGCTCTTTCTGTTTTTCGTGGAGACGTGTGCGAGTCTTCGAGCGACGGCGCAAAGGAACCGAGCTACCAACCTAACAGGTTTAACCGCCTGTTTGGACAAATAAAAGGCGTTATCCTCTGAAATGGGAAATGCCCATATAGAGCGTCAAAAATTTCACTAATCCCACTTTTTCCCCGTGCGACTTTGCACGGGTAAAGATTCAGGCACGGGGGCTTATATCATGGAGCGTACAAGGATGGAAAAGTTTTTAAAGATATACAATGATGCGTACCCACTGGGGGCGCATGATACGGAGTCAAAGGCACGACTGCTTGAGAAAATAACGGAGCGTATTTGCAATGCGCATAATGTTTCTGGGTTACAGGAATTTTTTATACGTATATCCTATTGACTGGCAGGACTCCCCCACCCTGTTACGTCTACAAGCTATTATAATATACTAGCACATGAAAAATCGCTATATAGAAGGTGTGAAAAATCAGTGCTTTTAAAAATTTACTTTCCAGGGCGCACCTGGACTATTAACCTGAGAAATGTCCTTATAGGACGTGTGAGAAATCACTAATTTATTTTTTTTATTTTTAGCGGTCGTGCGTTTAATTGCACGACCGCTTTTTTATGTTGTCCTACTTCTTTTATGGTCGTGTTGTATCTTTGTGGTATGAATAACAGAAGCCCTCCATAGTATGGTAAATGAAACATATATATGTTTTAGATAAAAGATATATATGTTTTACGTAAAACATATATATGTTTCATTTAAAGGCTTTATAAGTTCTTTTCATAAAAAAAATATTTCTTATCTTAAAAAGTAAAATAATATGGCAAAGATAAAATATACCGTTATCGGGCGAGTTTCGCCGATTTCAAAAAAGCACTATGTTGCTAGTCGAGTTGTTCCTACAGGTACGCTAAGTTTCGAAGACGTTTGCGAGCAGGCTTGCGAGGGAAACACGCTTGATCCGTCAGAAGTTCAAGCGGCGGTTAAGGTTTACATGAGAGCGGCACAACGCCTTCTATTACGTGGTTGGCGTGTTCCGCTTGGAAGTAATTTTTTAACGCTTTATCCTAAGCTAGAAATGAGTGTTACTGATGCGGACGGCAAAGTGGCTAAGAAAGACGATGTGAAGGTAAGGAAAGCACATCCGACGCTTGGTTGTTCTGTTGCTCCTTCTTATAGTAACGACTTCCGCACTCATGCTTCGTTCCAGCGTGTAGACCTCAAGGGAAAGCCTGTACCTGAACCAGAGGAGGACATAAACGACGATAACAAAAAAGGAAAGGAAGAAAACGGTGGTCCCGTAGCGGCGGGTTAACCTGATTTGAGCCAATTCAAAGAATTTTTAAAGGGTAACAGGGGCGCACTGCTTGTGAAAGTAGTACGCCTCGTTTTTTCTATATACTTTATGATTGGAAAGTATTTGTTTTTTGATTGGAAAATATTTATTTTCGTTTTTAATGAAAATAAACCCGTATTTGTTTGGACGTTTAAAATATAATGTTTATCTTTGCATCAGAGATTTAAACATAGTATTAACGTGGATGTGACCACAAAAAACAAGCGTAAAATGAAACAAATAGCTTTAAAATTTACCTTCATTTTGAGGGATGAAAATTTGATAGTTTGCTATCAAATAACGGACTCTTATCCTACAATCAAAGCTGCTCCGTAACAGGGAGTTGTGGGTGTAATAAATTGATTCTATAACAATAAAAAGGTATTGAGATATGAAAGTATTATTTATTCTAGGTTCCGTTGTTCTTGTGGCTGCTGTTGCTGTTGTTGGTCTCGGTGCGCTTGGATTGTTAGCCCTGGGGGCTGTGGTATTTGGTGGCACCTGCGTGCGATAAAACGCTATATAGAACGTGTGAAAAATTACCAATTATATAACTAAATTCTGGGCTATCGGACTGACGGGCAATGAGCATGAAAAGATTTAAATTTGAGATTGAGCTTTCAAATGGCTCGAGGATTGACGCGGCTTCGGTTGCTGAAACGGAAGAAGCTGCATTAGACAGAATTTTAAACTCTAACCAAGCACTCGCTTTTATGGAGGGTTCCAAAGTTGTAAGTTCTAAAGTTGTTGGAGTGGAGGAAGTGATTTGCCCGCCTTTCAATCAGTTTATTTTTAAAGAACTTGAGGACGAACCAGGGTTCTTTGAAGTTAGAGATAAGGAAGGTATGTTCGCTATTAAGTGGCACGACGGGGATTATAATTTGACCCGTAAGATTACGCCGTTAAAAGGCAAAACCCTTCCGGCTTATGAAGCCGCAAAATATATGAGAGAGTTTGCAGAATGGATACAGGTTTATTATCCTGAATCTGTGTAATATAGTATGTGAAAATAATCACCGATTTTTCAGGGGAAAGTTCCTGACTTTGCTCCTTGATTAAACTAAAAGCTGTGCTATCGGCATGACGGGCTGTAAGATTATGGTATATTCTAAAACTACTCGTGTTAAACCTTTGTCGCTTTGGCGTCCTAATTGCAAGACAAAGTTTAATACTAATATGCAGGAAAATAGTCCTTTTATTGTTACACGGGATATGTCTAGAACTGATTTAGGGACTAGCGTTATCAGTACCACTTATCCTCGTTTTGTCGCTCGGTTTTATCAGTTCCGTACACAAACGAATAATGAGCGTTTGTCGTTGAAATATGAGCAGGAAAGACAGGATTATATTCTCCAGCGTTTGCAGGCTATAGAGAATGGTTGCGAGGCAGAAAAGCGTGGAATGTCCGTCCGTACTTATGTGGAGGTTATCCTTGGTCGTGTGTACGATGAAGAATTTGATGAGCCACGTCCAGTGGCAAAGATTCCGGGGCTGAATGCTTATCTTGAGTTACGTGGCTGTATGGATGAATTAGACCCAAATAGTCGTGAAGCTGAACCCGAATACGCCTTAAAAGTTTTGGAGGAAATGTCCGCCTGGGCACAAAACATCTGGTCCCGAAAGGATAGAATAAAGGCTGCGTCGATTGTTACAGAGCAGCAGCCTTTGCCTTCATGGGAGGAAGACTTCGACCCCGCACTTTTCCCAGCTATTTATCCAAAGCATGGAATCGGATTTGATTTTGTCGACCCTTCACGTAGACCAGAGTCTTCTTACGTCCGTACTTCAATCGAAGGAACGGGTTATACGCATGAAGATATTGAGAGAATTAAGAGCATGAAAATGGGTAATATGATCCGTGATGAGTTCTAAGAAATAACTATGATGATTCGTGTGAGTTCTGAATAGAACTATTATGATTCGTGGTGGATTCTGAATAGAACTATTATGATTCGTGGTTGAGTTCTGAATATAACTATATGGCTCGTGATGGTTTCTGAATATAACTATATGATTCGTAGTAAAGTTTTAAACTCCCCCACCCTATTTATACGCAGAATTTAGATAGTTCCTTCCCAAAGGATTACCTAATCTTATAGTTTCTCTATTTGCTGTTACACGTTTTATTTTATGCTTCATCTTATAACACGTTGCATCTTATGGTTTCATATTATGTTCCATCTTATATTATGTTTCATCTTATAATACGTATATCCCATAAAACGCAATTATATCATATAGTATATGAGAAAAATCACTGATTTCTTCACTACAATGTTACATTTAGTTCATAGTTTCTATTTTCGTATCTTAGTAGATAGATACTTTAATACAAAAGTACGTTTGTATAATAATAGCTATTTACGTTTATTACAACGTAAGTTAATTATTTTATATCTTACTAGATTTCTAAGAAGTAAAATATCTATCTTCATTAGTTCTTACCTATGTATCTTAAAAGCAAGAAAGATTATTTCTTATATAGATATAAATATATCTAGCTTAAAAGAATTATAAGTATCTTCCAATAAAGAAAGCAATATAATAAAGTACATTCATAGGAAGATTAGAATATAGATATTTAGATTCTTACTAATTTGTCGCACAAGTAAGGAGTGAAACTCCAGAAAAAGTTTTTTAGTTTAAAACATCAGTAACAAAGTTCATTAAAGGAAGCGCAGTATAAACGTAGATAGATACAAAAATACGTTAGTACGAATATACATATCAACGTTAATACGAATTTATCTCGTTAACAACGAAAATAGTTTTGTATTTACTTGTTTAAATTTACAATTTAAGTTACCTTTGTGAACAGAAAAAATTAGAACATGGAAAGATTAAAACAAGTATTTGCCTTTGTAAATAACAAAGGTGGGGTAGGGAAGACTACCACTGTTCAGAGCGTAACCGCTGGTATTCTTCGAGTTGATAAGAAAGCTAAAGTTCTTTGTATTGACCTTGATCCACAAGGTAATCTGTCTTTCCTTCTAGGTTGGGAGGATAAAGTGAAAGAATTTGATTCTTACACAACAATTTCAGATGCTTTGCGTAATGGGGATGAGATGGGTATTCCGGTATTTAAGAAAAGTGATAGATGGTATTATACTCCATCATCATCTTTACTGAGTAGGATAGAACCCGATTTACATCGCCAAATGCAACCGAAACTCGTTCTTTGCCAGTTGTTTGGCAATAATATTAAAGACTATACAGGGGAAGGTCTAAAATATATTGCAGAGGAGTTCGATTATGTTCTTATTGATTGTGCCCCAGCTTTGTCAGAATTAACATATAATGCTTTGGGCGCATCTACAGGAGTCGTTATCCCCGTACAACTGGAGGGATTGTCTGTCTCTGGTATAGGTAAGATATTGAAAGCTTGTCAAGATGTGCAAAAGCAGCTAAATAAAGATCTTGAAGTAAAAGGTATTTTATTAGCTATGGCAGATGAGCGTACTAATATGACAAAAGAAATGGTGACGTATCTTCGGGATACTTATGATGACGTTGTTTTTAAAACTAGAATCCGTCGCTGCATAAAGATTGCAGAAGCTCAGATGCAGTTCCGTGATATATTCGAGTACTCGCCATATTGTACGGCTGGTATTGATTACGAATTGTTTACAAAAGAACTTATTAAAGAATAATTGAAGTATAACCTTTTAACTATAAAACAAAATGGGAAAGAATTACGGGAAACGCCTTGTAGAAAAGTCAGCGTTAATAAAGCAAACAGAAGATTATATAGAGAAAGAAGTGTTGAACCCTGAAAGTGTTTCAGCTCCTTCTGCCCCCGTTTATACTCCAACACAGCCAGAGGATGTGAATCGTTTCATAAGTACCCGCCCACAAAATTACGAGCAGTCGTTACGAGGGAAAGTTACCTCTAAGGGTATTGTCATTGATATTCCTATGGAACTTTATCGTAGCTTGCGAGATATTAAAGACGAGTTGCCTGGGGAGTCACTAAAAAGCCTTGCCCTCCGTGCTGTGGCTGAGTTTGTAGCAAGACATGGCAAATAGTTGCTACGTTTTACCAAAACTCTTAATTATAGAATTTGGAACGAATAGTTGCCATGTTTTACAAAAACAGCTGCCATCTTTTACAAAAATAGTTGCCACGTTTTACCAAAACAAAGGTATTAATGTTATTCTATTTATTCTGTTTTATCAGTGGTAAAATGAATATAGTGTATAATATATATAATAAAGGCGTTTGTAACTCGTTGTGTTTTAAAAGATTATGCCGTGTTTTTGGTAAAACGTAGCAACTAAATTCTAGAGTTTTGGTAAAACATGGCAACTAAATTAGTAAAACGTGGCAACTAAATTGGTAAAACATGGCAACTATTTTATAAGGCACTGTCCTAGAACTTATAATAAAAAATGCAACCTGTAACAATGGTAAAGAAACAAGCAAAGAAAACTGATTTGCTGAAAAGCGATAATGTAATGTATGCTGACCTTCGTAATGCACGTTGGTTATATAACCCAGTGGTTTATTCTCAGGTAAGTGGTGATTTTACATTAATGCAACAGCGTATTCTTATAGGTGTTGTCGAGAAACTCCAGCAGCGTATAATAGATAGTGTTTCTGAACAGCATAAGAGTAAGAGCTTTCCTGATATATTTGATTTCTCGGCGTTAAGTCGTGAAAAAACAATAGAACTCATCATGTCTGCTTCAGACCTAGGGGTTACTCCAGACCATTATGATCAGTTGGAAGAAGCTGCAAAGAAGTTTAGTACAATGAGAATGAAGTATCCTGTACTCGACCAGTCTGGACGAGTTGTGAGCTATAAGTTTGCGGCTTTATTCCCTATGGTTGAAGTTCCTCGTGTCGTTGAACGTCGTACAGGTATGTTCCGTATTGTTATGCTTACAGAGTACCTCCGTGACGTTTTCACTATGCAATATGGTTACGTGTTACATCTGTCTCATACGGCACGTATTGCGCAGAAAAAACGTACTCCGAGGTTGTGTATCTATTTGAGTAGGTATCGCGATATAGGACATAAACGTGTTCCTTATAAGCATTTAATAGAGTTTCTTGGGTTAACGGATGAGTATTTTAAAGAAAGTAATAGCGGAGAAAACCCTTATAAGTCTTGGAGTAAGGTTAAACGTTTGGTTCTTGATCCTGTAAGGAAAGAGATGGATGAGCTATCGGAAAAGATGGAGATTGATTTTTCCTTTGATTACAAACCTATCTATCCTTCGGGTAAAACTCGTGGAATACCTTTGGAGGTTGAGTTTATCCTTAAAAAGGGACAACTGGCTAAGATGCGAGATACAACAAACAAACGGGTTCAGTCAGAACGCCAGTTTATTGATAAGTATGTTGATTGGTGTCCAGAACTTTCAGCTTATGCTCTTCGTTCTCTTATGGCGGATATGGATGAGAGCCAGCTAGAAGACTTTCTAAACTTTGCCTATAAAGACATGCGACAAATAATAGAAAGGAAACAGCCTGATGATGTAGCCTCTTATATAATGGGTACGTTTAGAAAATGGAAGCGTGACTATAAATTAAAGCAGCAGCAGGTGCAACTTGATTTGTTTGGAAGGAGTGAAGAGGAAAGTGTACAAGAGGATAAACCAGTATTTATTTCTGGGGCTTTGGCAAAAGAATGGCAGCAGGTATTGAATGAATATAAAGAAGGCGCATTCGCAGAAGCCTTACGAAAAGCAAAGCACATAGGCTCTTATCTGGGTAATATTAATATAGAGTTTGAAACTGAATCCGAGAAGAATGCTTATCTTGCACTTACATCTGATAAGAAATTGGCAAGTGAATATAAACGGTTGATAGGTATAATAAAGAAAGCTATAGGACGTAAAGATAGCGGTGTAACACTTGTTTGCTCGGTTGCTAAGAATTAAGGCTTGTCCTATAAGAAAGAGTGGGGGAGAGTAATTTTGCTGTATAAACCAAAATGAAGTTATATGGCATTTAACTCTTCCCCTTTTTATGATCAAGACTCTCGGTTAAGTCAAAACGGGAGTTACACCCTATGGGCTGTCTTGAAAGCTCTTCTAGTTCTTTTAGTTATTCTTCTTACCTTGATGTTTTCTTCCTGTGGTAGTAGTAAACGTGTGGAACTTCGTGAGCGAGTTTCAGAAAGGGATAGCATTCGTTATTCCTTGTCTCGCTTGGATAGTGTACACATCCAGCATTTACGCAGTGATACGACTTTCTCCCGAGTTCTTTCCCTTGATAGTTTAACGTGTGACGTTGTTACTACTGAGGAGATTTGGAATGTTGAAACAGAAACAACTACAACGGATTCATTAGGTCGTCCTGTTCGACATCTACAGCGACAAACTCATACGTTGAAACATCGTAAGGAACGAAAGCAGCAACATATAAAGCGTGACTCTATTGGGCAGAAACATTCGACGGATAACCTTAGCCTTGATTCTATAAGGAATTTGACCAGTGATTTGACTGGAACAGTTCATAAGACTTCTGATAAGAATTATAAGCAAAAGGAACGGTTAGAGCCTTCAATTAGTTTTGTGGATAGAGTTTGGTTGAAAGTTACCCATCATATAGGATGGATATTCCTTTTAACAACACTGGTTATCTTAGTTGGTATAAACTTAAAGAAAATACGTCCTCATTTCTTCTCTTGCCTAAAATGGTTAAAACGGCTGCTTCCTTAGCCCTTTTGTCTAAAGTTTAATTTGGGCTTAACAACCGAACAATACTAGAGGTAAAAGTGTTGCTCGGTTGTCTTTTTATTTATCTTTCCCTTAGAATGATTCACACCCCATTACCACATGGATCCCCTGTTGTCTTTTTAAATTCATCTATAGACAGCTCGTCTCGTTCACGTTTTATGCGTGTAGTCTCGTTGTTGAGTCGTTCTATCATGTCTAGAAGTCTCGTTCTTTCCGCATCAAAATTGGATTGACATTCCCTTCTTATCTCGTTTTCTCTTTCCCGTGCAGCACGTTCTATCCTCATTATTTCCCGTTCGTAGGAAAGTTTTATCTTTAGAACTTCTAAATCATCAGTAGCGTCCGTCACGGGTAGTTCTGTCGGTGCTTTCTCTACTATTGGATTAGAAAGCGTATCGATGTAGTCTGGCAGCCTTGTGGATTGTTTCCGTACGATAGCCTCTGGAGAAATACGTCCAGCCCCTCTTCCTACCTTTGCCTCGTTTTTCTCACGCCCTCCATTCTCTTCCATAGTGGCTGCTATTCTCTTTGCCTCGGGATCTCTTTCAGCAATTTTTTTTAGGCGGTCTGAATCAAAGAAAAAGCAGGCTAAGGGGATATTGTACGTATTGCATAAACGTAACATAGCATCAATGTGTATAGGGTACTCCCCGCTCGTCCATCTATTCAAACTTGCATAATCTTTAATGCCGAGAGCGTCAAGCACCTCTTTTTTGGAAATTTGATTTTCCCTCATCCATTGGCGGATGAAATTGTAGTTGTAACGATACTCTTTCATTTTTTCATTTTATGTAGATAATGCTCTTAATTAATTTGTATTATGTTCTAGTAGCGTTCGCTTTATTCCTTAACTTTTTAGCAGAATATCAATATAAAATTTACCAAATAGTTAAATAATTAAAACATAATAAGGTTTAGCTTTGATTATTTGATTTTATATTATATATTTGCACTTAAATTTACAAAATGAGTTTTGAATATAATCTATAATGCTGAGAAATTTAGAAAAAATAATAGGAGGAAAAGAACTTTCCTCAAAGGACTTAGAACCTGAAGAGAAACAGCAGCTTTATGCGTTAATGAAACGTTATGGAGCTTCGCCGGCGTTCTCTTACGACCGCTTCTTTAAGGAGGGGTTTCGCATTTGGGAGTTATTAGGTATTGACTGGATTCAAACTCGCTTCTTGCGTGAGGAGGGTTTGACAAATGATGCCGATTCTTTAGCTGTCATGCAACTGCAGAAGAATGTTCCTGTTGGTTGGTTTTGGTCTTTACTTTCCCAGCATGATGGGATGAAAGCAAGATTCAAGCGTAAGATGGCGCAGCTTGGAATGGTTAGCGATGTAACAGTAATCAATCGTTTTTCCACCAGTAACTGGAAGCCATTTGAGCGGATAGGTGTGTGGTCTATCATTGACCAAATAACCGACATTAATCTCCGCCACTCCTTTGAAAAGGCTTATCGTTGTGACGATGCCGCTGACACTGATACCACTCAGAGACAAGCCGTTTAAAGAGGAGACTAAACAAAGCAAACTTTTACCATTTTGAATATTTGTGTCTGTTAGTAGAACCTGATGAGGAAACTTAACGCATTAAATCGGGCTTCGCGCCCCGTAGCAGTTGCGATTGACTATAGAGGATTGAAGGATGATTTACTCACCTTTGCTTTTCGTGGTCTTCCTTTCACTGACGCAGTCAATGCGTTTCGTTTCCTCGTCGGTTCAGGTAACGGGATAGCCAAAGGGTTCCGAGCTTATAAAGATACTGACGTTAAGTGTCGAAACGGAAAAGGTTATCATCGTGTTGCAGTAGAATTGATAGAACCTGACTATCATTTCACGTCTTTGGAGGATATGAAAATACTTCTCGAGGCTGCTTTGCGAAACAGACATTTTATAGTGAAATGGCTAACTTATAAACAATTTCTAAACGTATGAAAGAACTTGATATTACGTTTGATTTAGAGACTTGTTCTCTAGCGTCAAATGCCGCTGTAATGCAGATAGCAGCGGTTGCCTGGGTTCGTACTCATGAGGTTTCTGAAAGCCTTTTTAAGGAGGATGATTCGTATAATACGGGTGTTGATCTTCGTTCTTGTGTTATGGACGGGTTAGACTTTGACCCAAGAACTATTGCTTGGTGGACTTCTCAAAACAAGCAATCAAAAGATGCCGTGTTAAGTTGTGACCCTGTTTCTATTCGTGAGGCGGTCTTTACTTTCCTTATGTGGATTAATGAAAGGAAAGAGGCTTATGGGGCAGAGAAGGTCTATCTTTGGGCAGAAGGTTCTGATTTTGATATTGCCGTCTTGAAAACGCTTTGTAAGCTGTATGGATTTGATATACCTGTGGCGTACACGTCTTTTCGTGACGCACGTACCTTCGTTTTAGAGTCTGGGCAACGATTACTCCAGGGGCATGCTGTTGGGGCGACAGACGGGAATATTCTTCACGAGAGGGAATGTTATGCCGCCGTCACCAAAGGTTTTAAGCTCCCCGACGAGTTGTCCATAGAAAAGCCCCATGATGCCCTTTATGATTGCTATCGCACGGCTTGGAACACGTGGTGCGCCTTACATCAAGTTGAACCTTCTGAAACGTCTTTAAGCGCATGAAATACGGGTTACCTTATAAAGGAAGTAAAAATAAGTTAGCCTTGAGGATTAATCAGCTCCTTCCAAAGGCTGACCATTTGATTGACCTTTTTTGTGGTGGTTGCGCTGTTACTCATGCTGCGTTGATGATGGATAAGTTTCAGCATATTCATATCAATGATGTTGACTGGCGTCCTGTCCAATTATTTACTGACTCCTTGGCTGGTAAGTATGAAAATGAAGACCGATGGATAAGCCGTGAGGATTTCTTCCGCTTAAAGGATGTTGACCCTTATGTTGCTATTGTTTGGAGTTTTGGTAACGATATGCGTACTTATATGTACGGAAGGGAGATAGAAGAGATTAAACGTTCGCTTCATTATGCCATCTATTTTGCCGATTATGCCCCAGCAAAGGCTTTGGGTTATGACTTGAGTTTCCTTAAAGGTATGCATGGCGTTTATAAGCGTTATATAGCAACAAAAAGATTCTTTCAAGAGTTTCACGCTAATCATATCGACGAAATAGGCAATTTTACCCCCCCACAAAATACAAGGGTGGAGCTGGAGTCCCTCGAAAGAACGAAAGGACTTCGAATTTCCCAGGTTGGAGAATTTCGAAAGACATGTATGTCTACCCCCCCCCGAGTCTTCGAACTTCAGTATTGCGAGAGCGGGACAAAACTATCAAGGTGGGGGAATATCTTTCAGACAGAGTCCTCCGTCTCCAAAGTTTCGAAGTCACTCGAAGGCTCAAAAAAAAAGAACAGACCGCCTCACGTATTCCGTTTTGGACTATCAAGCGGTGCCTATTCCTGAAGGCAGCGTAATCTATTGTGATATACCTTATAAAGGCGTTTCGGGATACAACCTGAAGGAAAAGTTTGACCACGAGCGGTTTTACGATTGGTGCGCTAAGCAAACGCAACCTGTCTTTATCAGCTCCTATGATATGCCAGAGGATAAATTTACTTGTATCGCGTGTTTTGAGCATAGTGGTATATTTGCGGTAGGAATTAATTCTAAAGTCGAGGAACGTATCTTTATTCCGAAACATCAGACTTACAAACCTCCTTTCAGAAACTTAGAAATCTTTTAATGTAAAGAACTTTCAAACATAGTAAAATAAGGCGTTTTGAAACATATATATTTTTTGCGCAAAACATATATACTTTTTGCGACAAAACTATATAGTTTTTATCTAAGAAGTATATATTCCGTAATTAAGAGCTATAATATGTAAAGAAGTTTCTTACGTAAACTAACAGACAAATATGATATACTCACCTTTGATAGACGAACTCGCGGCATTGCCTTTGACCATGCTTGTCCGCCCAGCTGAGGAACAGCAGGTGGAAGGGCAAACGGCTTGCTGGTGTCCGTTTTGTAAGGCTAAGCGTGGGGAGGAACAAACGCCAGGTACACCGCATTTTATTATCTACAAACAAAAGCGTGGCGGGCTATATGGCAAACCTGTAGAATTTTGGATGTGTACAAAGACAATGCGCTCTGGTTATGGTGCGATTGAATTGTATGCTGCCATGAATAATCTTGGGTTTTATTCGGATGGAGCTACCAAACGAGGCTCTCTTATTGTAGAGGGAGAGAATTTGCGCAAAGCCTGTAGAGAATTGGCTTTGAAGTGTGGTTACACGCAGGAACATATAGAGGAGCAATTCCCAGAGTTGTTACATAGAGATTTCCGTCGTGAGGCTATTCGCCCGATTCACAAGTTTGCTTTCCAACCAAAAGCCGATTTCACACCACAAGACTTAAATGCGCTCGGTTGTTCTGTATGGTTGGATAAAGACGGCGTAGAGCAGTTTGGTTTTGATACGCAAAGAAAGGATAGCAAGTGGCATTTTAAGCCCTCTCAGTTGCAAGACGATTTCAAGTGCTATGCGCTAACAGAATGCACACTTCCAGCCGTACAGCGTGACGGACGAGAGGTTAGTGAAACCATTTACAGCACTCCCTTCAACCCGATGTTTCTTATCTATACCAACGACGAGTCGGAAGAGTCTGGTTGTATCATCCGTCCAGCAATGGACATTCCTCCCATTGTTTTTAGCAATAGCGAAGAAGATACTTCAGCAAAGGTGAGCAGATGGTTAGGCGGTGACAGGGTTTTCACGAAGGCTGTGGTATATTACACAACGGAATCGACTGGCGTTATCCGTTCTATTAAAGAGTGTGGGGAGGATGAAATTGTTTCCTGTACAAAAATGGTTTGGGAGGAGTGTTTGGATAAGAATGACAATCCAACTGGACGCTATGAGCAGATAGAGGAGATGATACCAGATGCTGAAAAGAAAGCGCAGGCGGTGATATATTTTGAAACGGCACAAAACGCTATTTCTGCTTTCTATCATCTGAAAGCCTTACGGAATACTTATAGTAAGTCGGAAAAACGCTGGTTCCATGTAGCCTTTCCTTTAGGTCGGGTGGCGTTCTCTCCTGTACATTACAATAAGCTCTCTCGCTTTGCAGAGAACATTTACACCCTCTTTGACAGTGATCAGCGGGCTACGTTACGAGCAAGAACCATCGGCAGACGTTACAGGAAGGTACTCCGTGCCTCTTTGCCTGTATCGCTTCTTGACCCTACCTTCCTTCGCTCTTCCCGGGTCTTTGCGCAAAAGGTGCATACGGTACGTGATTTCTTTCTCGCATACGGCATGAGCAAAGAAGAAAGCTATTTGTATGACAATGATATTAATCGCCGTTTTGCTGCAAGTGTAACGGCTGCGCTCTCTTCCTGCCCGATGGAACGTAAGGAGAAACGTTCAACGAAAGGCGTGCTGAAGGAGGTTTATTATGTCGTTGACCCAGCTTCTGTTTGGGAGTTTATGGCAGCTGAAGGCTATTTCCGTGATGTAGACCCTGATAGTACAGACAAAATCGGTCGCTTTGTTCACATTAGTGGTCCTTTTGCTGATGAGCTGGATAGTCCTTCTATGGTAGCCCGAACGAATGAATGTTTGGACGAGTACGCAAAGCAGAATGCAACGGATTCGGAAGAATATCGATTGATGCGCCAGGCAATCAGTAGAGATACACGAGAAGTCAATGAGAAGACTATCTCTTCTTTGCCTTCCATGCAAATAAACTATAAAGGCGGTTACGGCGCAGATGTTGATCACTTCTTCTTTTCTAATGGAGCTTTACGCATTACTCCTAAAGAAATAACGCTTGTTCCTTATTCGATGATTGATTTTAATGTCGATAGAGGTGAGGTAATGTCTTGGGCTTTTTATATGCCCGCCTTGCGCCCCTTTGATGTTTCAGAGAATCCCGTCTATCGTGAACGTAAGAAAGCCATTGACGATAAGCGAGAGCAAAAGGACGATTTAGGTAAACCGCTTTACACGCTTCAGCAGTTATCTTCTGAAATGAATGAGTTAAGCCTTTGGGCACAAAGTCATCGTTGGATGATGGACTGGAAAGGACGTGACGAACAAAACTTGTGGGCACCTTTGCGTGTGCTTCGTGGTTTCGCAAATGAAGAATGGCAGGAGGAGCAACGTTTGTTACATGACGGAAAGCATTTCTCTGTAGAGGAGCAAGCCGACCTAGATGGGCGTATGGCAAACTTGTTATTCTGTTTGGGACGTTTGTTGTGGCGTTATCGTGAAAGTAAATCGAATTGTATCCCTTATTTGGTTGAGAATACTGTTACAAGCAATAATAAAGCTGAGGGTGGTTCTGGTAAGAGTACATTCGTTAAGATGTTTGCGGGCTGTGCAGGATTTATTCTTAACATCAATGGAAAGGATATAGCCCCGAACAAGGACTTCTCATTTGCCTTATCCGAATATAAGCACCATCATCACCGTGTAGTTCACTGGGAGGATGTAGATAACTCCTTCAACTTTAAATCGCTTTATAACTATGCCTCTGGTGCGTTCGTAGTACAGAAGAAGTTTGTTGATAAGCAAACCATAAAGTTGTCCGAGGGTCCAGGTCATGTGATTAGCTCTAACTATCCTTTAGGCGATATGGACGATTCCACAATGCGCCGTGTTTGTATGGGTGGTTTCAGCCATCGTTTCTGCGGTGAGAATATCTTAAAGAACAAGGCAGCACGATATATTTCTGATATTATGCCCGACTTTAACCCAGTATCAGTAGAGCAAATGAGCAGTATCACCCGTTCGCAAATCATTATGATTGACGCACTGGCTGTTCAGTTTGTTATGCGATATGATGAGAAAGTAGACGCTCAGAAAAAGTATATGGAGCAGCGTACACTTACACAATCGCTTGGAGAAGCCTTCCTTCGCTTTGCACGTGTATTCTTTGGACAAGAGTGGGTTTATGGTATTCCTATCGATCTTGACTCTATGCTTGAGGAATACAAACAAGACTATGCGGAGGCATCTAACAACAAGAAGGATAGTTTCTCTCCAAAGGCATTCAAACATCGTGTGAAAGAGTATTGCGAAACGAGTGGTATTACAATGAACCCTCCACAGATGTTTAAGAAAACAAAGAACGGGCAACCAAGTAAAGCCGAGCAGACAAATTACTTCGCACATAAAGCATGGTGCACCCGTCGTTACTTCGAGGGAAGAGAGTGGGAAGGTGATCAAACCATCCATCCTAAACAAGTAAGAGAGTTGGTTAGAACGGAGCATGCCGTTTATTTCTATCGTCAAAAAGATAATCAACCAGCAGATTATGATGAGTTGATGAATAGATATAATGACTTTTGTCTTGCTCCAGACCCAGCACCAATTCTTGATGATAATGGTAACCCCGTTGTTTTAACCGAGGAGGAACAAAGGCGTTGGCGTGAGTTTAAAGATAGAAGACAAGGAAAGTTTGGAGGGCAATCATCAGTGCCAGCAGCACCTGTAACTCCAAGTCCTGATCTATCTGACTGCCCATTCTAAAATAGAATCATTCTTTTAGTATTAACATAAAAACAAAACAAAAATGGCAAGTTTTAATGGAAAAATTGATTTATTAAGTTTCAAAGATGCTAGATTGGTGTCTTTTGAAGACAAGGGTAAGCCCCGTAATTATGTCTGTATTCCTTTGGACTATAATAATGTTGATGTCCAAGAGAACAGTTATACTCACAAACAGCAGGCTCTTCTTAGTGTGAATGTCTGGCCCTATGGGGACGCTTATGCGAACACTGCCCGTGAAAAGGCTAGACAGCGTGGTGATGATCCTAACTCTGTTTCAGTACCTTCCCATAAAATGGAGGTTTCTTTTTCAACTGATTATGTGAAGTGTTGGGCAAAGCGTCTTGCACCTAGTGTTATCGAACAGAACAAAGAACGCCATCCTGAATGGGCTACACAAAATCCCGAAGACGAGAATACAGCTTTGTTTAAGGCTATTCGCTCTCGTATGAATTTCAGAATAGCAAATTTGTATCTGAATCAGTCTCATACCTCCACTACAACAGCATATCAAGCTCCAGTTGCCCAAGGTGTATCAGGTTACACTCAACCGGTATCTGATGCTCCATTTGATTTTCCTGCTGATGATAGTGATCTTCCTTTCTAATAATTCACACTTAAAACATATTGAAATATGAAACTTAATGTTAGCAAATCAGAGCTGAAACGTGTTATGAATGCTATGAGTAAAATCGTAACTAAGCATAACACCCTCCCTATTTTAAGTACATGCCTTCTTATTCGAGAGGGAGATGTCTATACTCTGACAAGTAGTAGTGGTGATCAAGAATTGACAATGAATGTCAACTTTTCAATGGTTGTTCCTAAGGATTTCTTTCCTGTGTGCCTCCCAGTAGCAGAGTTTTCTTCTGCCTTAGCAACGCTTCCTGAGCAACCTTTGACAATCGTTGTGGAGGAAGATTCTTACAATACTATTATAGAGTATCAAGGTGGACAATTCACATTTAAATCTTATTCCCCAGTGGAATTTCCTTTGATGCGTTCTATAGAGAAAGCTACGTGCGCAATCACCCTTCCTATGGATGTATTCCTTCCTTGTGTAAAAGCTGCAGCTATTTGCACGAGTAAAGACGTTTTACGTCCTATCTTTGGTAATATAGCTGTTGACGTAAAACAGGATGGGGTGACCTTTGCGGGGACGGATGGTCATGTATTGTATAAGTTTGATCATCATCATGGTGTTCCTTTTATTAAGGAGGGTACGGAACAACTAATTCCTTTGCCAGCTTCTGTAGCCAACTCTATTGATATAATTTTTGGTAATTCTAATGAGATTAACGTTTCGGCGGATAGTAGTACGATGAAACTTTCTTCAGCTAATGCTACGTTAGCGGTAAGAATGTGCGAGCAAAGATACCCTAACTATAACTCTGTAATTCGCAAAGAAAGCCCTTATCATGTCACAATTCCTGTTCGTGACCTTCTCCAGACTATCAAACGTATATCGGTTATGGCTTCTGAAAGTTCACAGATTATTCGTATACAAAAGGAGGGAGAGCAATTAGTTCTTTCAGCAATAGACCCTGATTTTTTTCGTGCTTCTAAGGAATCTGTCGCTTTCACCGAGGCAAATATTCCTGAGGGTTTTGAAATAGCGTTTAACCACAATAATTTATCGAAGCTCTTAACAACCATATCTACAGACAATGTCCGTCTTGAGTTTGAATCTTCATCGGCAAGTTTTCTTTTAAAAGAAGATGCCCCTAATAGTGCTTTGACAGAGATGTGTATGCCTATTGTTGCTTAAATGTTCAACACAAGTCCTTCCTTATGGAAATAGGGGAGGACTCCTAAAAACCTAGAATTATGACTAATATTATAAGACCTGATTATTCTTATTGTTTTGGCGTAGCTTGCCCTCTCCGCTCAAGAAGTGAACGTTATCTTCCTGACCCTCCAGATGTTCCTTTATGGTGGGTACCTGTCGCCTACAGGAATGATACTGGTCAGTGCTGTAATTTCTCTAAAAAGTAAAATAACACTTATTGGATCTCAAAAGGGATGTTGAACAATAACTAAGACAAACCCAATATGACACAGAAAGAAATCGAAAAAGTGAACTACATTTTGAAGCGGAAGTATAACATATTTCACGCTGATTTGATAACTCGAGCGGTGCAAAACGACAGAATAACCGTAGAACAATTTAAGATTGCTTGCGGTGTAATTGCAATGGCTGAGAGATCGGACGGTGACGAGTTTGTACCAAGAGGATGGGAGGATGTGTAATATGAAAAAGAAAGATTTAGCAGGAGAATATCTTACAAAGGCACAAGAGAACGCCATATACTTTAAAGATGGCAACTTCCCTAACATGCCTTTGTATCAAGAAAACGACATCAAGGCAGCTTTCAACGCAGGGCGTGAGAGCGTGGTTGAGAGTTTGCCTGAATTGAAATGGCGAAGAGTTCACAAAGATGGACCATACCTTGCCGTAACAGTTTTTAATTGGTTTTACAGGATAGAATTTGTTTATAACAAATTTAATTTATTATGTAATGGCTATTTTATCAGTTGTTATATCTCACTTTCAGATGCCAAGCAGTCAGCCAACGAACACTATAAGAAACAAATTAAACAAGCATTAGGGTTATGAAACCATACAGAATTAGACATAAGGCAAGTGGGTTGTATTATCAGCCGAGAAGTAATGGGAACAACCTGTCTAAAACTGGTAAAGTTTATATGAGTGGCAGGGATGTATTAGAAGGGACAGATACATTCGTTTTTATTTCATTTAATAAACGATGTAGACTTTGTAAGGAGTATCTGAAGTACTTTCCTACACTGGAGCCTTTCCACATATACATGGTTGGTCGAGTTCCTAAAACAGAGTTTGAGAAGGAGGAATTATGATTAAGAAACTAATTTGCAGACTATTTGGACACGTACATGTTGATGAAATGTACGCAGCCCCACTCGTTGAAAAAGAACGCAGATACGTAGTCATTAAGGAGTGTAATTGCGCTCGTTGTGGAAAGAATATATCCTTTGAAATGAGCGAACCAATGTCACGTGCGGAGTTGTTACAGGGTGGTTGGTTTATCAAGTCAGAGCCAATATGGATTTCACGTCCGTATGCGAAGTACAAACAAGGTAATTGGAGGATTGCAAAATGATTAAAGTATTATTACCATTGTGTGTTATTTTCTTTATAGTCCTTTACATGGTATTTGCCTTTGTGAATTGGGATATAGCGTGGGTAGCACACGTAGATGTGATTGCGAGATGGTTTTTTATCTTGCTTTTTGTGGTATTCATTCTTATGTTTTCAATGGTTTGTTTTGAAGGCAAAAGATAAATTTTAATTTATGAACGGAATAACAATAAACGATAAGCAGTACATCTTTCTTGAAACAAGCAGGGAAGTAGATTGCGATAAATGCGATTTAGACGAGGATGAATTATGTAATAACAGTATGATATGCGAATCTTTCCACTACTTGTTACATGGTAGTGAGGGATGCGGAGTGTTTAAGGAACTAAAAGAAGAAAAGTAATATGAAGAAATTTATTTTATTATCAGTGTTAGCGTTTGTAGTCAGTTCTTGTGGCTACGATATTCGGAAGAAACCCGAGCCACCTAAGCTAAAACTGACAAAGGAGCAGATACGGAAGCTGGAATACGAGCAACGATTGAAAGACTACAATGTACAGTTCTTATTTGAGTGCAATGGTGTAAAGGTATATCGTTTTCATGATGGTGGAGAGGACGTTTATTTCACAGATGCAAACGGAATGGCTTACTATCAATACACTACAATGACTGGCAAATTTGGTCATCAAACACATAGAGTTCAATCTATTAACACAAGGAAATAAGCGATGAAACGAGGTGACTATATAACCTGCCCTACCTGTAAAGGAAAGGGTAAGGTTTTCGACCATGTAGCAGGAATAATGACATTAGGATTAGCTTACTTATATGGTAAAGACAGATGCCCACAATGTAAAGGTAAAGGTTATATTAGAATAAAATAAATAGAAAAGTAATATGAGTAGAGAAATATTATTCAGAGCAAAAAGCTTTGGCAACTGGCGTTATGGAAGTTATGTACACTTTGACAAAAAGCCTACCCATAATTGCTATAATTGCAATTACAAAGATTTCATTGTAACTAATGAAGAAGACGGTGAGCATTATTATCCTATTACTGATCTTTCCTCTATAGGACAATACTGGTGGCTCAAAGATAAGAACGGAAAGAAAATCTTTAAGGGGGATATACTTTTTCAAGAACAGGAACTTTTAGGGGTAGTCTGTATATCCAAAAGATATGGTGTATCTATCCAGAAAAAAACAACTACTTGGTCTTTAATAAATTTTGTTTTAGATAGTGATTTTGATGCAGGTGTATTGTCTGATATAGAAGTTAGAGGTAACATCTACGACAACCCCGAATTAATGAAGTAAAGCGTATGGAACATACTCACGCAAGCCTCTTTTCGGGTATTGGTGGAGCAGAACTCGCTGCCTCGTGGATGGGCTGGACTAATGTGTTTCATTGTGAAATACAAGAGTTTCAGCGAAAAATTTTAGAGTATTGGTTTCCTAAAAGTATTTCTTATGAAGACATTACAAAAACAGATTTCACCGAATGGAGAGGACACATTGATGTTCTCACAGGAGGATTCCCTTGTCAGCCATTCAGTGTTGCAGGTAAGCGAAAGGGAGCGGAAGATAACCGCTATCTCTGGGGCGAGATGTTACGAGCGATACGGCAAATTCAGCCCACTTGGGTTGTTGGTGAAAACGTTAATGGAATCCTCTCAATGGTACAGCCCTGTAATGCGGTTAAAGTGGGACGCACGGATGATTTATTCGAAGAGAATTACATATATAGAACAGAGCAACAATTCACTATTGATGTCATCTGTGAAGACCTTGAGCATGCAGGATATTCAGTCCAGCCGATTGTTATTCCGGCTTGTGCCATCGGAGCTCCACACAGACGAGATAGGGTGTGGATTGTTGCCCACCGTACAGACGCAAGGGCTGAAAGTTTGCAACAAGGAGGGCAAAACGGAATTTCTAAGTCCTCTATTGCTGCCAATACCAACAGCAATAGACAAAGGGTCAGGACGCATAAACAAATCATTGAGCAAAAATGCGACAGAGCGACCAACATTGGCAAAATGCGCAAAGATGCAGCTTCACCCGACGCCCAATGCATCGGAGGGTACGAAGTGGACTACAAAGTACAATGCAAACAGTCAAATGGGGAAAGGACTGACGGCAATGGCATGTTCAGGACTTCTTTTAACACCAATGGCAAAGGATGGAATGCGCTCAGGTATGACAATGGATGCCCTGAAGAAACATGGCAAGCCGAAAGCCAATTTGGCAGAGCAGATTGCCCACAAAGTTGGTGGCGGAACTTCCCAACTCAATCCCCTGTATGTAACGGAAATGATGGGCTACCCTTTAGAGTGGCTGACCTTACCATTTCTTTCGCAAAATGGCGAAGCAAAAGCATCGAAGCGTTAGGAAACGCATGGGTTCCCCAAGTGGCGTTTGAGATTTTTAAAGCCATAGAAGAAAATTATAAGAACAATAAATCGTATGAAGAAGATAATGTTTGATGATAAGTACTGCCTCACGCAGGCAGTGCTTGACGGGACAAAAACCATGACAAGGCGAGTACTGATAGAGGGTACACCGCTTGGTAATTGGGAGGAAACGACAAAGCATCTACCTTATAAGGTTGGTGATATAGTTGCGATTGCGCAGCCATACAAGGATATTATCGAAAGCCTGCCGATGTACAGCAATGCTATACTTGATAAAGTGGGTCTGCCACGTAAGGAGTTTAAGGCAGGGTGGACTAACAAAATGTTCGTTAGGGCAGACTTAATGCCCCACCACATCAGAATTACGGATGTTAAGGCGGAAAACTTACAAGATATATCAGATGAGGATATAATGCGAGAGGGCATAAGAAAGGAAGTTTATGCTGGTGGCTGTATGTATTGTTATAACAAAACATACATATGTAAAGGAAACAGGTACGTTGAGCCTATATACAACACAACTCCAATGAGAGCCTTTGCATCGCTTATGTATAAAGTGTGTGGCGGAGAAGTATGGATATTTAATCCTCTTGTGGGTGCATATAGTTTTGAATTAGTAGACTAGAGGATGGAAGAATTAAGAATGGAATATGTCATTCCAATAAAACCTGTAGAAATGATAGATTGCAGCTATCTATCCAACAAAAAGAGCAAATCACGTGCAGGGTCACCCCCCCCTACGCAAGTAAGAGGAAGAAGAAACATAAAAAGTAAATATTATGGATAAAAATAAAATGATAGAATGATAGGTACACAGAATGTAGGCGTATCTTCCAAGACAATGTGGGTTGCGTTGATGTGCCCTCAATGTGTAAACGGTAATGACTGTTGGAATTACGATGTTCCACATGACGCAGGTGATTTTTCACGCTGTTACCATCTTAGCAAGTTCGCAGGATTAAGTTTAGATGATTTGCGTAAAGTCGAAAAAGTATTTCCATACTGGAAGCCTATAATTGACGAATGGGATAATCTTGTCTCTGCATACGCAGGTATGTGTTTTGATAGCGTCTTTAGTATTTTACAAGAGAAACATGATGAAGTTATGGTTCTGAAAGGATTCACAAAAACTTCAGATTCTACTTGGGAAAGGAAACAAGACAAATAGAAGATTTATGACAGAAAAAGAATTTAACGAGTTCGTACTCGAACTTGAAAAGCAAGGATACAGAAAGATAACATTGCAGCCTTACGAGAAGGAAGATTTTTATTATTACAAATCTTTTGGAGTGTCGGATTATGACATGGGACGTAATAATTATGTCGTATTATTTCTAGTGTATGATTGGAGACGATGTTCCTCTTCGATAGTGGAGAATTTTGGAGTAGATATTAGGGTCGTTGTAAGTCGTGTTCCAAACGAGCATATAGCACTCTCTATTCCTCTATGTGGACAGACGCTTGAGGATATAGAACAGAAAACACAGTCATTCTTTGAATGGATTGAGAAGAATGTAAAACCAAAAACAAAATAAGATAAAACAATGAAAGTAGATTTTCAATGCGGTGATACAATCACCATTCCTGAAGGTTGCAAGGCAATCGTTAAGGACGGAAGTGTAGTATTTGAGAAAGTACAAGATTTTAAAGACGGGGATGTGCTAACCTGTGTGTTTAATAATAAGGTAGTCTTTATTTTCAAAGAAGACGAATTAAACCAAAAAGAAAACAAAAACGGCTACTATGTATGCCTTACTGCCGACTATGTTATTGATGTATCCACAAAAGATAGCTTGTCTTTCTGTGGGTATAAAGAAGATGCACGTCTTGCCACCGACAAAGAAAAGCAATTCCTCTTCGATAAAATGAAAGAGAAAGGACTAAAGTGGAATGCAGAAGAGAAGCGAGTGGAGAAGATTAGGTGGAGAGCAAAAGAAGGCGAAGAATACTTTATGATAGAAGCGGATGTCAAAGTCAAAGCGTATAGAGATGATAATGATGAGGACGATAACACACTCTACAATGCGCTTAACTACTTTCACACCCAAGATCAAGCCGAAGAAGCTGTAAAGCGTGTGAAAAAAACATTGCGAAAGTACCACGAGGAGATAGGGGAGTAGCACCTTTTGATATTTGGAATATGGAAAAGAAGAAATGTTATATATCTCTACCAATAACTGGTAGAGATATTCAAGAAGTAAAGGATAATATTGATGATCTGAAGGATTTTGTTAGAACCCTTGGTTATGATCCTGTATCCCCTTTCGATAGGGAAGTGGACTTTAAAGCCACGCACGAGCAGCACATGCGGGAGGATTTAAAACTCTTGCTTGATTGTGATTATATCTTTATGGAAGATGGTTGGAGTCATTCTGTGGGATGCCGTGCCGAGCTAAACGTAGCCCTATCTTGTGGAATCGAAATCATCATTCGGAAAGAGCCTGATATTCTTGCAGTGTAAATACCCTCTTACATACCCCGTTTCTGAAACATATATATGTTTTAGATAAAAAATATATATGTCTTACGCAAAACATATATATGTTTCATCCAAGGGGTATTTTAAGCCCATTTCGGTTGGATATAGTTTTGAGGTGAGAAAAACTTGTCCTAACGTAAAAAATGAAAAATCTATCTTTGCTAACGTAATATCTATAATGAGAAGAATATGTACAGACTTGATAACGTAATAGAAAGTTGGGCACAAGTTTATCGCCCCTTGAGCCACACCCCTGAACGTGGAGGCAAACACAAGACGTTCTATAGGATTGATACTATCAATATGCAGAATGAGTTTGTTAGGAATCATAACACAGCTGCCTCCCCTGCAATGGCTTTTTCAACGCTTGTGGATGCGGAAGTTAGTAACAGTAAGGGGATAAGCTATCAGCACACGATTTACTTCATGGCTAAACAAACGGCTCCTTCTTTGGCAAAAACAGCAAAGCAGGATGATGCTCTCTCTGCTGAAATTAAGTTTGAACAGGATGAGATGGTCCAGGACTTGCTTGTTTGGCTTAACGCAGTGAAACGGACAGGGGCTTGCCCTGTAACGGGACGTGTACTTGCGGAGGACGAGAAGTTGGCTGTCAGATACCTTGACCTCGACGCAGCAGAATGGTCAACAATTCCCGTTATTTATTCAGGATGGCAGTTGTGTGGACTCTCTTTGAAGTCTATTGTCCCCCGTGTTGGATGTCTTAACATGGAAAAATACAACAAGAAGTAACGAGAACTTTAATTTAAAAAGTAGGAAGAGAAAAGATACGTTGATACATTCGTAGCTACGTATAAAAATAGCTTAGTACTTTTTCTTCTTCTATCATATCGCTTAATTTACAAACTCTATTCATATAACTTAAACTATAATAGAATGATGAACTATCTTACAATTCCTTTCAAATCGGAAGCCGGAAGGCAATTACAAGCCTTTTTCAGCACAGCTCGTATTGCTGAACGTGCTGCCGAACGTTATGCAGCCTCGATGGGGGCTGTGGCTTTCCATAGCGACCCTAATTCTTTTGCTGGAGGCGTCTCCTATCTTGAGTTTGAGAAAGAACCCGACTTAGCCGTGTGGCGACCAGCACTAAAGATAGAGGAACGGATGTGTTACGAGCCTAATTGTCGTATAGAAACCGATGTTATTCGTGTGGTTGAGAACTTCCGTCCGAGTGATGCAAAGGATACTATCTTCGGGCGAAAGACGCTCAGATGGGATGATGTTCGAAGAGAGAAAACCCTAAAAGAATGGGCGGTAATAGCAGGCGTAAAAGCTGGAGAATATAGAGAAAAGGAGCTTCGGACGATAGTCTATGAGCGATTGAAAGGTTGTCTTTTCTTACGTGTGTTACGCATTAAAGACTTCTCTATTGGTAGCCGACCCCGTTCTAGAAAGTTATCAAGAGCTGTTGTGGCAGAGCGCAAGCGTCTTCAACTACCAGTAGTCTTTGTGGAAGACCTTTACTCAATCCTTCATGTGCAAGACCTTGATCTTGCTGCCCAAGATGATAGTACCCCCGTCTTTTACCATTATAAAGATAAGTGGTTCATCGGTTGTAATCGTCCTTGCTCTCTCCCTTATATGGAGACGATAGATGCCAAAGAGTTTAATGTAACGGCTGCCACTGCCCAGCGTGAGGCGTTCGAACGCCAGCAGGACAAGGAGGATAAAATGCTGGAAGAGTTAAAAGAACAGGCGGAATATGACCGTATTTGCCGCCGTATTCATGGACAAAAACAATCGTAAAACTATGGCTTTCCAAGAACCTTGTTGTATTGCGAATAAGCTGCCTTCCCTTTTACGTAGGAAGTGGTGGTATGCTTTCCAAACGAATGGTGATGTTACAGTAGAGAAGTTTATGTCAGCCTTGTCATCCATGGCGGGGCGTGACAACAACCATCTTTTACTTGTTATAGGTAAAATAGACGTTCCATTGCTACGTGTCATACGCCATTATTTCGATATGGGGTGGCTTCGTTCCTGTAGTATTCTAACTTATTGCGATGATGATAAGTTGATTGAGACAGAATTAATCCCCTATCTTGATAAGATAACTTTTGGGCATCATTCCCGTGTGTTTGGCGGATTAATTATGTTCCAAGGAGAGGAAGGTACGGTCGTTCTTTCGGGGATGTTGGAGAATCTTCCTCAGAACCTTATCCTCCCTTACACGGCTTGTTACAGTGAATGCGACCCCGATATTGCTCGTGACTTTTGCGAACCTTACGAGTCTTTATTACGGATTGTAAACGAAGAAAAGCGAAAGAAAGATGAGCAATCCGATTAGAAACGCCATATTCCCTTTGAATCAGACTATCATTCGGTTTATGGAGCAGACCCTTAACCAACTTGAGGTTAACTTCATTACGCAACGTATCTGGCCTTACCCTGTTTCTGAAGCGTATAAGATTCGGAACGAAGCTAACCGACAACAAGGTTTACCTCACTCCACTGGAGAGGGTATCAAGAGCTTTCGTGGTAGTCTACTTCATGCTGATTCATCGGGAAATTTCTCTTTGGTGGTTAGCTTTAACGATTATCTTCGTTATGTTGACCTTGGTGTTGGCGCAGGAAGAAAGTCGGGCTCTGTAGTCAGAGATAAGAAGGCTAGGTATAAAAGCCGGTACGTCCGCTTGTGGAACCCCGAGAGCGGTGATACCCATCGTCCAGCCATTATGATGGAGTTGCGCCACCTCCAGAGCCGAATCCAAAGCCATTTGGCTGATTGTTACGGCAAGCAAGGCGCACTTTATATGGTTGAGACTTTCGATAATTTAAACATACAATTATTTGATTATTAGTTATGAATCTATGGAAGAAAATCCGTACTTGGCGGAAAAGAAAACAAGAGTTAGGCTTTTTGTCTCAGTGTTCTGGCGTCTTTGGTACGCTCCAACGATTAGAGCGTAAGGGCTTGTTGCTATGGGATGAGAAAGAAAGAAGGTTATTTATTTGTGAACCTTTAGCCGTCTTGATGATGCGTACTCGTGACTCATGGAAAGCGTTTTTGACTAATATTGCCTTATGGCGAACCTACACGGAAACTCGCCAGCGTTGGGATGATTACATTCGGAATGAGGAGTTGCTGGCTGTTCGTCGTGCTAAACGTCGATATGTTTCCTTAACAAAGGCGGACATGAATCGCATTCGGCGCAGACGGCGAGAGGAGATTGAGCAAAGCGAATTGAATACACCTACCATTGACAAGTTTGAATTCTTTATCCTTGCCGATTCCGTTGAGATACCCTTATCCAAGGTCCCTAAGGATAAGAAAGCCGCCAGAGAGGTTGGCGTTGTTGCTGTTGGCGATTATAATGTCGATACAGGCTTGGTTGATATGGCTCTATGGGAAGATGTTGAGCAGGCTTTAAAATCATTGGAGGAACAAAAGAATGTCTAGAAAAGATTATGAAGAAATGGACGAGAGAGATTCAGAAGCTAAAATCGAGTCTTTCATTATTCCACAGAAGGTATCAGCTTTTGTGAAACAATATTCCCCCGCACCCCATGAGACGATGGCAACGGAAGTATTCACGGATGCCCGTCTTCGGGTGTTCTTTCAGGCTTATCCTATCCTCGGGGTAGGCGACCCTCTGCAATTCTATATCGAATCTTTAGAGGCTAACGGCTTCCGTATGCGTGTGAGTCTTTCAGGCGAGCCCGCCCTCTTCGTGGTACAGAAGTTAATCCAGGATTAACCTTGTCCTATAATGTTTCGTCCGTGATTGTATCTTTGCAATATAATAATAATAATCGTTGAATCTATAAAAGGATAACAGCTTATGACAATTCAGAATGGTGTTAGAGATGTCCTACTCAGTTCAATAATAAGTGGTGTAATCTGCTTCATTGGCGTCTGGGTCAGTATTAACAACCGAGTATCAATCCTTGAAGTTCAGGTACAGAGCGACCACGAAGTCGTTACGCAGTACCAGCAACGGACGGATAATGATATGAAGGAAATCAAAGAGAAGTTGGAGGAAATTAATGTTAAGGTAACCCGTCTGGGGGATACGAAAGCCGACCGCCCTTTCGTCCCAAAGACCACTGCAGTCAATGAGTAATGAAGAAGTTCTATAAAAACCTCAAACAGCGGTGGTCATCTGAAACCCCAAGGTTCTTTAAGTGGATTGTTCGTATCGGTGCGGTCATTAGCGGTGCGGCTTTAGCCATACAAGCAGCTCTAGCTGCTGGAGGGGCAACTGAACCTGAATGGTGGACAAAGATTTACCCTTACCTTATCGCTCTTCCTGCGGGAATGGCAACGGTAGCAAAGTTAACCCATGATAATAATGTAGATAAAGACAATAGCAAAACAAATGAGAACAATTAATGAGATTATCGTCCATTGCTCGGCAACTCCTGAGGGACGTGATTATTCTGCAAAGGATATTGACCGCTGGCATCGTGCCAGAGGATGGAGTAAAATAGGTTATCACTATGTGATTCGCTTAAATGGTGATATTGAAATCGGGCGTACCTTAGCCGAAATTGGTGCGCATTGCCAGGGCAGAAACGCTCATAGTATAGGTGTGTGTTACATCGGTGGACTTGCTGCTGATGGGAAAACACCAAAGGACACTCGTACAATGGCACAGAAACAAGCTCTATTAAAACTCCTTCGTTCGCTGAAGAAGCAATTTCCTGATGCGCATATTCTTGGGCATAGAGATACCTCACCCGACCTTAACCATAACGGAAAGGTGGATAAGGCTGAATGGGTAAAGGCTTGTCCTTCGTTCGATGCTGAGATAGAATATGAGGATATTTAGCCATTAGTTTTTAGGTTAATAGTAGGTTGGAGCCGTCGGTGCAGTGATGCACTGGCGGCTTTGTTTTTCTCACTTGATGTTTGTCCTCGATGATGTTCCTGTTTAAGTCAAAATGACTTCCTATAGATAGTCTGACCCAGATAGTATACTTTCTATGACCCAGAAAGTATAGGAAGTGGGTCGTAGAAAGTATAGGAAGTGGGTCATAGAAAGTATACTATCTCGGTCAGACAATCTAT
>ERZ772786.18-NODE-18-length-77085-cov-4.623160_pt1 | contig 77085 bp, 68 predicted proteins | sample MGYA00511473_ERZ772786 | MGnify/ENA primary metagenome ERZ772786 (study PRJEB29015, sample SAMEA2738025) | human oral metagenome | biome: human oral; feature: human-associated habitat; material: saliva | place: China | collected 2252 ...
GGCAATTTCTTCAAAATCTACTGACATAATTTCTGCAGGAAATTACAGTCCTAACACAGATTACATAAGTTCAAAAAATGCTGATGGTACGGACGGAACACTCAACTCGACAAATGACAAAGGTGTCCTGATTACACTTTCTGACAAAAATGGACAAATCATTCCTGCAAATGCTGATGGAACTTATCGTTTGAAATCTGGTGCTTATACAGAAATATACACAGTTACTGATAGCAACGGACATTCAGTAAGTTCAAGCACACTTTTGAACAGTCAAGATTTGACCAGTATCAATTCAAAAGCAAACGTTACAACAGATGCACCGAAAGCAGGGCAATTAACTGTCCCATTTGATCCAGCAAGTGCTTTTGATTCAGCAACGAATACTGATGGTTCAGCAGGAAATCTAACCAATACTAACGGTGCAAAAATAACTGTCACAGTACTAGGAAAAAATGGACAAGTCATTCCACAAAATCCTGATTATACTTATTCACTCACACCAAATGAAAATTATACGGTCACTTACACAGCTAAAAATGCAAGTGGTGCAAATGTCAGTACAACTACTGAAGTCAATGTTCCAAATGCCATCATTGATAAAACAAATCTCAAATCAAAAACTATTGTCAGCACAAACGTTAGCACTTACAATCCTGTCAGTAATTTGACCAATGTAAAAAATGCTGATGGAACTGATGGTTCAAGGTCATTACTTTTGAACAACAACCCAATCCATGTCACAATTACTGACGAAAATGGCAAAATGCTTTTAGATAATCAGCTCACAACTGACAGTTCTGTCAGACTTACTGGTGGAACTTATACAGTCACCTACACAGGTAAAGATTTACTTAGAAATATCGTTACAACCACAACAATAGTCAATGTATCTGATCAAACATCATTGGTTTCTAATTCAGTTAATAATAATCTCAAAGCAAACCAAATTTATCAACCAGCAACAGAGATTATTAAGGACAAAAATGCTGACGGAACTGATGGTTCTGCTGATAAAACAAATAATCAACCAGTCAAAATTATAATTACTGACGAAAATGGCAAAATAATCGTAGCAAATGCTGATAGTACTTACAAACTTACTGCTGGTGCATACCTCGTCACTTACCAAACAACTGATAGTAATGGTCAAAATATAATTACCACAACAGAAATGAACATTGCCGATTTGACAAGTATTGTTACAAAAGGGACTGAACAAATTACTGATGGAGAAGATTTTAACCCACTTATCGATTTGACCTCTATCACAAATGCTGACGGAACGACTGCATCCGCCACTTACATAAATGGAAAACCTGTTAAAGTAATGATCAGTGATAAAAATGGCAAAGTTATCTATACAGGCGATATCAATGCTAGAATTCCTGCTAAAAAACTACCAGTTGGAGAATATACTGTCACTTATCTTGTTAATAATTCAAATGGAAATATAGTCGAAAATACCACAACATTAATAGTCCAAGAAAAATCTATTCAAACACCGCCAAGTACAACTGACAAAACATCGCTGACAAGCAAAAAACAAGATGAAATCACTGACGGAGCAACATATAAACCGAGTGATGATTTTCTCACTGCTACAGATCAAGTGGGAAACAAACTTTCTAGTTCTGATATTTCAGTCGAAATCACTAACAGTCTAGGTAGGATTATTTGGCTAGATATGGCGAATAAAGTTATTCCCAGCAATATTCTTTCTCTTGGAGATTATCAAGTCACATATAAATACCATGATAAAACTTCGGTTACTTTATTAAAGGTATTGAAAAAAGACCCAGTATCAATTCAACAACCAATTGATAATAATCCAAAAAATCCAACCAATCCAAAAACAAATATTGAAAAGACTGAAAAGAAAAATAATACAAACTTACCTCAAACTGGTGAGCAAGCAAATATAGTAATTTCTCTTATTGGTATTTTTATAACAATCGAAGCGTTATTACTTAGAATTTTCAAAAAGCAACAAAATAATGAATGAAATATAAAAAAACGAGAGATATAATATCTCCCGTTTTTAATTATGCCATAACATAAAACTATGACTTTTGATTATATTTTAAGGAAACGACGCATTGATAAGAGGGCTCCAAATGAACCAATCAAAATACCAATCACGGCCATCAATCCAACAATTGCAGGAATGAATTGATTTGTCGCATACATTTCAAGTTTTTGTGATTGAAGACTTGGTGTCAAGCTAACAAACGCAAGGCGGTAAGCCCAAGCAACAATAAGTCCTGGAATAATTGAACCTAAAAGTCCAACCCAAGCGCCTTCCAAGAAGAAAGGCCAACGGATATAACCATTTTTAGCTCCAACCAGACGCATAATTTGAATTTCGCGTTGTCTTGACAGGATAGTAATACGAATCGTATTCGAAATCAAGAAGATAGCAACGAAAATCAATAAAGCTGCGGCAGCAGTTCCCCAAGTTCGAATTCCCTGAGCAATTTGGAACAGTTTTGCAGTATTGGCGCCACCATAAGTAGCTTTTTCAATTCCTGAAAGTTTTGAAATTTTTGAAGTGACTGATTTTACATTTGCTGGTTTATCAGCTTCAACAATATAAGCATCATAAAGTGGGTTGGCATCTCCTTTAAAGAGATTCCAGTTATTTCCTAAAGCCTTTGTTAGTTCTTGTAACTGAGCTTCTTTACTTGAAAATTCAACTGTTTTTACATTAGGAACTTTTTTGATTGAGTCGTAAATCTTAAGGTGGTCAGGATTATTGATTGTTTTTTTATTATCTTTTGGATCTTGAATTTTTGTCTCTTGATCATGAACATCTAATTTCATGTAGGCAACAATCCGAACATTGTTTTCAATCCCATTAGATATTTTTGAAGTATTCAAGATAACTGAAAGGAAAAGTCCAACTAAAACTAAAGTAATTGTTACTGATGAAACAGCCGCAACTGTCATCCAACCATTACGTTTTAAGTTTTTGAGCGATTCCAAAAGGTGTTTGAAGAAATTTCTAATCATCGTAGCCGTAAACTCCTTCCTCTTGGTCGCGGACAATTCGTCCGTTTTCAATTGCGATAACACGGTGTTTTAAAGTGTTAACGATTTGGCTATTGTGGGTTGCCATCAAAATGGTTGTCCCTTGAAGATTAATTTTTTCAAGCAGATTCATGATTTCCCAAGAGTTTTCAGGGTCTAAGTTCCCTGTAGGTTCATCAGCAATCAATACTTTTGGTGCATTGGCAATTGAACGAGCAATCGCTACACGCTGTTGTTCCCCACCTGAGAGTTCATTTGGAAATGAACGAATTTTGTGTTTTAGACCAACAAGATCAAGCACTTCATTCACTCGTTTTTTAATTTCACGAGGACTTTTCCCAATAACTTCCATGGCGTAGGAGATATTTTCAAAAACAGTTTTCTTTGGCAAAAGTTTATAGTCTTGGAAAACAACTCCAACAGAGCGACGAAGCATTGGCACTTCACGACGTTTTAATTTAGATAAATCATATTGCGCAACTGTTCCAGAACCACGGTCAATCTTTAATTCACGATAAAGTAGTTTGATAAAGGTCGATTTCCCGGCTCCTGATGGACCAACGATATAGGTAAATTCTCCCGGCTCAATTTCAAGCGAGATATTACGTAAAGCCGTTGTTCCATTAGAATATTTCTTGGAAACGTTGCTTAATTTTATAATACTCATAGTACCTTTCCTATGCTAGATTTTTCTTCTAAGTCCTAACAAACGTTAGACTCATCCGTAAAATCCATTTTTTTAATCACTATGGATGTTTTAAAATCCTGCTTTCAAAAAAAACAAGAAAACGGGCACACACGTACCTTTTCTTTTTTTCTAAAATACAGAACTTTTAGCCCTACTGACAGCTTCATAGAATAAATCCATCAATTGAACTCTTATAATTATATCAAAATAAAAGTGCTTTAGGTGGCACTTTTATTTTATAACCTTTTCATTAATAACCTTAATGTTTCGTATACATTTCAAACACACGAAACTTTAATTTATAATCTATAAGTTCCAACGAAGATAAGCATTTATAAACCCGTCTAATTCTCCGTCCATCACATTTGAAATTTGTCCAGTTTCATAGCCAGTACGCGTATCTTTAACTAATTGATAAGGCATGAATACGTATGAACGAATTTGACTTCCCCAAGAAATTTCTGATTGGTCGCCACGAAGTTCATCAACTTCAGCTTGCTTTTTATCCATTTCTAATTGATAGAGTTTCGATTTCAGCATAGCCATCGCTTTATCCCGGTTACCATATTGCGTTCTATCCATTGTTGATTGCACAACAATTCCCGTTGGGATGTGAGTCAAACGCACACCAGTAGAAACTTTATTGACATTTTGTCCACCAGCTCCACCTGAACGGAAAGTATCCATTTTAACATCGGCATCACGAACATCTACTTCAATAGAATCGTCCAACTCAGGCATCACATCAACTGAGGTAAATGAAGTATGACGACGATTAGCTGAATCAAAAGGTGAAATACGTACTAAACGATGTACTCCTTTTTCTCCTCGCAAAAAGCCATAAGCATTTCGTCCAACAAATCGAAGGGCAACTGATTTCAATCCGGCAACATCTCCGTCTTGATAGTCGAGAATTTCAACCTTGAAACCATGTGCTTCGCCCCAACGAGTGTACATCCGCATCAACATTGAGCCCCAGTCCTGCGACTCTGTTCCCCCAGAACCTGGGTGAATTTCAAGAACAGCATTCATGTGGTCATAAGGTTGATTGAGCATAATTTCAAGCTCATAAGATTCAATTTTTTGACCGAGCGCAATTGTCATTTCCTCTAACTCAGCTTGCATCTCTTCGTCAGCTTCTTCTTGAAGCATCTCAAGCATCGTTTGCGCTTCCTCAAGCATATTATTCATCGCTTGATAATTGTCATATTTGGCTTTCAAAGCATTTGATTCATCAATCACTTTTTGAGCCGCTGCTTGATCATTCCAAAATTCAGGTTGTGCCATATCGTTTTCTAAAAGAGCTATTTCTTCTTCCAAACGCTCAAGATCTAATGATTCTCGAAAGCCATTAATCTTCTCAGCATATCCTTCAAGTAAATTTCTAATTTCTGATAATTCCATAGTAGCATTATACCATATTCACCACTTATAAGCCTAAAGTAAGCTATTCAATAGATAAGGATTCATCAAAAATTTATTTATTAGATAGAACTTCTGTCACATGCTATAATTTTATTATGACTAAAAAAAGACGCTTGGCTGTGATTTCTGATTTTCATATGGATTCTAATCATTTTTCTAAAGAAGAAATTGATATTTTTCTGTCTCTTTTAAAGGATTTAAAGATTACAGATTTACATTTTGCTGGTGATATTTCAAATGATTTTCATGGAATTTCCGAACCACTTTTCAAGCAAATAGAATTACTGACAGAGCTGTCAGTCACTTACAATCTTGGAAATCACGATATGGTTGGTCTTTCTGAAGAAGAAATTTCTGTCAGTAATTTTCAAGTAAAAACTTTTGCTTCTACTGCTTTTGTCAGTTTCCACGGTTGGTATGATTATTCTTTCATGACTGGAAAAATTGATATAAAAAAAATCATAGCTTTTAAAAATTCATTTTATTTTGATAGAAAAATTCATCGTCAATTTGATGATATCAAGATAACAAATCTTGAATTACAGAAATTAGAAAAGTTACTGACAGAACTATCAGCAAATCCTAAGTTTGATAGAATTATTGTCAGTACTCATTTCGTTCCTCATCAGCAATTTATCATTAATACTCGTTATGAAAAATTTGCCCGATTTAATGCCTACTTAGGTTCGCAACATTTTCATGAAACCTTTAAGAAATTTCCCAAAATCAGTGATGTTATTTTTGGTCATCTTCATCAAAGACGCTTGCCATTAACTTTTGATAAAGTCCTCTATCACGCTCATCCACTAGGCTATCCTTATGAATGGCAGATGATTAATCACTTTTTAGAAGAATATCCGCAGTATCAAATTACTGAAAACTGGCATTTGCGCAAAAGATACAATGCGATTCGCAAAAGTTCCGATTGGTTAAAGTTTCGTAAAGCCCATTTGCGGGAAGAATTTCTGTCTGCCTTGACAATTTTTGACTTGGATGACTAATATTTCTTGATAGTATAAAAACACAGTTCTACTACATAAAAATAAAAAAATCCGAACAATTATTAGTAATTTATTGCTTAAACTAAACATTTTTACTGTAAATTTCATTTAAAAAATGGTATATTAATAGATGAGAACTTTGAATTGAGAAAGAGAGAATAGCCTTGAAAATTCCAAAAGAAGGCGACTTCATCACGATTCAAAGCTATAAACATGATGGGAATCTTCATCGCACTTGGCGCGATACGATGGTTCTAAAAACAAATGAAAATTCAATTATTGGAGTAAACGATCACACATTAGTGACAGAATCTGACGACCGACGTTGGGTGACACGCGAACCTGCCATTGTTTACTTCCACAAAAAGTTTTGGTTTAACATCATTGCTATGATTCGTGAGGAAGGCGTTAGCTACTACTGCAATCTAGCGAGCCCCTTCGTCCTCGATAACGAAGCGCTGAAATATATTGATTACGACCTTGACGTGAAGGTCTTCAAAGATGGAGAAAAAAAATTACTCGATGTTGAAGAATATGAACGCCACCGCCGCAAAATGCACTATCCAAAAGAAATTGATCATATTCTAAAAGAAAATGTCAAAATTCTTGTTGACTGGATTAACAATGAAAAAGGACCTTTTTCTAAAGAGTACGTCGAGATTTGGTACAATCGTTATCATCAGTTAAAAAAATAGTTACTGACTTTCTGTCAGTAACTTTTTTTTATTCTTGATTTTTAAGTTCTTCTTGTTCTCTAGCCTGTCTACGATACCCTAAACTGTAAAAACCAGCAACAAAAATTGATCCACCTAAGAGATTTCCAAGATAAACAAACAAGAAATTATGAGCAAAATCTAGCCAGCTCGCTCCATTTTCAAAAATTGCTGCAGGAATAACAAAAGCATTTGCAATACTATGTTGAAAACCAATCGCAACAAAAGCCATCACTGGAAACCAAACGGCCAATATTTTCCCTGCCGCATCCTTAGCTCCATAACACATCCACATAGCTAAACCAACAAACCAATTACAACCAATCCCTGATAGAAATTCTTGTGACCAACTCGCATTAATCTTCGCTTGAGCCAAATTCAAAAGTTCCGTCTTATAATCTCCTGTACCAGTCAATCCTACAAGATGTCCAAAGACGAAAGCGACAAAAATTGCTCCAATCACATTAAACAAAGTAATAATCAACCAATTTTTAAGCAAATCACTCAAACTTACCTTTTTAGCAAATAATGAAGTTGATACAGCTGTCATATTTGAAGTGATTAACTCACCACCTCCCAATAAGATAACAATTAAGCCAATTGGAAAGACACTTGCTCCGATTAAGCTCGCAAGACTTCCTAATTCCTCAGCAACGGAAGCTACTACTCTAATATAAAGTAAATAACCAAAGGAAATCATTGCTCCGCCAATAAAACCAAGCACAGCTTTTTCTAAAAATGGACGTTTAATTTTTTCTTGACCGTGGTGAATGGTCGCAGATAAAATTTCTGCCGGATTCATCATGATAATTTTTTCTCCTGAAAGCGTATTTATAAAATAACTCATTCATTTTATCATAAATTTCTTATTAATGCTAAGAAAGACTGTAAAATCAGGCTTATACGACATTTTGTTGTTCATTTTACATTTTAGAAGGCAAGATATTTCCTATTTACTTCCTAATATATCATTGATAAAATCCGTAACTGAACGGCTAGCGCCTTCCATTGAATCCTTAGAATCATTGTATAAAGTATACAATTGTTTTCTACTAAATTTATTGTCTGCTTTATATAATTCTTTTTTTACCACACTATTTTTGGCTTTATCTTTATCAGGTGACGATATAATGATTTGATCATTTTTTGCAAAATTATCTAAAGATTTTTCATTTACTTTATTATTTTGGGACTTTAATATTTTTGGCGTGACAGCTTTTGTTGCTAAATCTCCTAAATTATTTCCCGGACTCTTCAAATAATTAAAAAGCCCCATAGTTAATATACATACAGCCGCAGCAAAAATAATAATTTTTTTCATGTTTCTCTCCTAAATTTTATTATTTATATACAATATTTTACTCTTATTAATAAAGTCTATTCTTACACTTTTGAAAGTAATCTATAAAATATCAATTTTCAAAAAAAAACTATCAATTATGATAGCTTTTTATTTATTTTAACCCGTGATTAAATCACGTCTTCTATAAGCTCCAAAACCAAGTGAAATTAATAAGATAGATAAAATCAATATGAATAAAACGGTAGAAAGGTTCATTTTCTCAACTGGCAATTTAGGAATGTAGTTATAAATGCTTAAATTTTCAAGCCATTTTGGCAAAGATAATAATTTTCCAAGATAAGTCATAAAAAGTAAGAAAGCAAGATATACCCAAATTAATTCTGCCAAACGAGGCACAAGCCCAAGTAACAGACTAAGTATTGCTAAAACAAATATGACAGCAACAAGCCAAATCATGCCAGATTTCATCATTTCTAAGAAGCTCAAAGCATTTTTATTGCCCAACTGTTCAATAAATATTCCAAAAAGCGCTAAAAACTGAGCTAAAATTACTGACAGAATAGCTGTCAGTAAATAAGTGGAATACACTTTTAGTCGTGAAAGTGGTAAAGCATAAAGAGCTTCCAGACGATTTTTTCTTTCCTCGTTCACCATTTTTGTCAGTAAAATTACACCAAACGCTGCGATTAAGATTGACAATATCGAAAACAGAGTGACCATGAAGTTTCCTCTAATCGCACTCGCTGCCGTTTCATTCCCAACAAAAAGCGCCTTAACGGTTTTATTACTTGAAATAAATTGGTCCATTTGTCCAAACATTGAACCATAAACTAAGCCCAGAACAAAACTTGCCAAAAGCCAACCGATAATCATCTTTTTTTCAAGATTCAAAACGAGACCAGGAAATCCGAAATGTCCCTTTTTCCCATGAAGTCGCGCCTTTCTTTCGGGAAAATACCCCACTCCCACATCTCTTTTAAGCTCTAGGAGATAGGATATTCCTAAAAGTAGAAAAGCTAAGAGAAAAGTCAAAAAGACAGCTAACCAATTTTCATGACCTTTAACATAAGGAAAAGCTAGATAAGACCAAGACAGAGGATTGAACCAACCTATGGAAAGATTTGTTACATCTGTTAGCATTCGGATAATATAGAGCAAACCCAGTAAACCGAATATCATCCCTTTAGTTGTACTTGCTTCAGAGAAAATTTGACCGAAAAGTAAAGCAAACATTCCCCAAAGGAAACCCTGAGCACTTGTTGTGAAAGCAAATAGAAAATTACTTTCTAAATGATTCAAGCCAGCCACGTTTTGGGCCTCTATTGAAAGAGCTAATAAGACAGCCATTATTAAATGTAAGAGCAAAAGTTCCATGACTAAAGCAGTCGTATTTGCCAATTTTCCAATAGAGTAAGACCGAAAAAGTTCTGTAATCCCATCATCTTCTTCTTTTCTGCTTCGATTAACAACATAAATAATCGAAATGATAGCGAAAGTCAGCCCCGTAATTAAAGTCATAGTTTGACCAAAAATCGGCCCCAGACTATAATGAACTGGATTATTTATTGGCGTTGGTCCAAATAATCCGACCATTGCTGGATTTTTGACAAACATTGTATAAAGAGTACTAGCCGTCGCTGGATTCGAGGCAACTTCCATTTTCCCTGCCCCTGAAGCAGCAAAAGCAAGCATGCCTAAAATCCAGAAAACTAACTTAAACCAATCCCTTTTTATTAAAGTCTTAAATAAAACTCCTGTATTATAAAGTGGTTGTTTCATAATAAGCCCCCTATTGATAATGTCTCATAAACAAGTCTTCAAGTGTTGGCGGTGTGGCTTCCAGCTTCTTTACCCCATAAAGTAAGAGTGTTTTTAAAATTTCATCTATTGCATCTGAATCGGCTTGAAATGTCGCTTCATTCTCTTTAATTTGTAAATCATGAACAGAAGATAATTCTTTTAAGCCAACAGCTTCTTTCTCCGTTTCAACTTTATACTGATATCTGATCAAATGTCGCAAGTCATCAAGTGTGCCTGTTTCAACAATCTCTCCTTTTCGTATCACCGCTACCCTATCAGCTAATTTTTCAACTTCTGATAAAATATGACTTGATAAAATAATTGCTTTGCCAGCAGCTTTTAGTCCTTTTACTTCTTCTTGAAAAAAGGCTTCCATAAGTGGATCCAAACCACTCGTTGGCTCATCAAAAATATAGAGCTCAGCCTCAGTTGCTAAAGCAGCAATGAGCGCAATCTTTTGTCGATTTCCTTTAGAATAAGAGCGCACTTTTTTCTTAGGATTTAAATCAAACTTTTTAATTAATTGGTCTCGTTTTTCTTGATTGATTGCTCCATGAAGTTTTAAAAATAAATCAATTGTTTCTCCGCCAGATAAATTTGGCCAAAGGTAAACATCCCCTGGAACATAAGCAATTTTTTTATGAATCTCAATTGAATCTTGCCAGACATCCTTACCAAAAATTTGAACTTTTCCTTGGGTCGCTCGAATGATTCCAAGCAAAATTCTAATTGTTGTTGATTTCCCAGCACCATTAGGGCCAATATAGCCAAGAACTTCTCCAGCATTTACCTCAAAAGAAACATCTTTTAAGGCTTGAAATTGACCAAAGTTTTTTTGAAGTCCTTTTACCTCAACTAGCTTATCCATCTTTCTTCCTCCTGAATTTTATCCTCTATTATCATAAAATGTACTGAATCATTACTTATAGTTCATATTGTACGCTTACATTTGAAATAGTTCAAGAAAAAAGCTATAATTTTTGATAGTAAATACCCAATCCAATCAAGTTGAAAGGAACTTTTATGAATCAAACAGAAAAAAAGAAAAAAGCGATTCTAGAAACCACTTTTCACTTATTAAACCAAAAAACAATTAGAGAAATTACCGTTGACGAAATTGCTCACAAAGCGAACGTTTCAAAAGTGACACTCTTTAAATATTTTCATAGCAAAAATCAATTGATTAACCAGGTTATTAGGCAAAATCTCAATCAATTGTCTTTGGAAATTAAAACTCTTATTGAAAGCAATTTAGATTTTAATCAGACTTATCAAGCAATTCTTCAATTAAAAATTCAGCAACTTGAACATTATCAGCCGATTTTTTCAGAAAACATGATGGCTCAATATACAAATAGTCCTGAATTACTAGATGATGATGTCCTTTCTTTACAAAAGCAGATTTATCTATTACTTTTTCAAAAAGGCCAGGCGGAAGGAAAAATTTCTAGCGATTATAGCCAAGAAGATTTTCTCTTGATTTTAAGTATTTTCAATTCAGGAATGAAAGGTTTATCAATGAATTTACTTATAGAAAAAGCTGAAATCATTTCTCGTTTTTTCCTCAATGGGTGGAAATAAGACAAAGTATAAAAAAACTAGCAAGAATATCTAGCTAGTTTTTTAATTCTCAATTTTTCTTAACTCATTAGCTTGTTCAACAATTTTTCTAAGTCGATGATTTACTCCAGACTTCCCCAATGGTGGTTCAAGCAACTCTCCCAACTCTTTAATTGTTGCTTCAGGATTTTCTAGACGTACACGAGCAATTTCCTTTAAATTCTCTGGAAGTTGTTCTAATTCTTTTCTCTCATTAAGAAATTGAATAGCATTAATTGCTTCTTGAGCCGCCATAACTGATTTAGCAATATTAGCATTTTCAAAATTGGACTGCCGATTAGCTAAACCACGCATTTCACGCATAATCTTCGCCTCTTCAAATTTCAATCTTGCCTTCATCGCTCCAATTAGAGTCAAGAAATCCATTATTTCTTCAGCTTTTGATAAATAGAGTATCCAGCGATTTTTCCTTTCAATAACACGCGCATTTAAACCAAAATCTTGAAAAATTTCTTGTAAATCTTCCGCATGTTCCTGATATACACTAGCAATTGATAACTGATACTCACCTTTTTCAGGATTATGCAAAGAGCCTGCCGATAAAAAAGCTCCTCGTAAATAGTCCTTTTTGATAAATTCATCATTTTTAACAAATTCTGGCACACCATTATCCAACATCAACGAATCTGCTAAACTTAATTCATCTAATAATTCACTCGCACCCTCAGTTATAAAAACCGTATAAACCCGATTTTTAGAGAGCGTAGTCTTTTGATGAACACGAATTTCAGCATGAACATCGTAGAGTTCTCTTAACATTTGATAAATATATTTGGCAGTTCCAGCATTTTCAGTCGTAATCGATAAAGTTAGTCCATTAAAAATACCCACAGAGCCATTCATTCTGACAAGTGCCAAAAGTGCTCCAGTTGTTGCTAAATTACTTGTTAATTCTTTTTTTACATCACTTGTGAAACTCATAATTCTTTCTATACAGGACAGGATATTTTTTCCTGCTCTATTCTTTCTGTCAGACTTTTTTCTTATAAAAATTTACTGACAAACATTCTGTCAGTAAATTATTTTAATGTCTAAACTCTTGCCTCTGTGAAATTGCAACAATTTCTTTAGCAACAGCTTCACCATTATGAAAGGCTCCGCCGTCACGAAGTTCAAGGAAGTTATTAGAGATAACGTTAACCTCTTCTGCTTTTAATGCCTCAAAATCATGGTCAACTTGAACCAGATACTCATCAAATTTATTCGTATTCATGTATTCTTCAGGAACTTCTTGAATATTCACCAAGACAGTATCAATCACTTTTGTCCCAATATGTTCATTTAATACTCGAACATGGTCAGCATCTGAAAAATGTTCTGTTTCCCCACGCTGAGTCATGATATTACAAACATAGACAATTTTAGCCGGGGTTTTCCAAAGAGCCTCACAAATTTCTGGAATAACGATATTAGGTAAAATCGAAGTAAAAAGTGAGCCAGGTCCCAAGACAATGGTATCTGCTTCCATAATTGATTTCACTACATTTTTGGACGCAACTGGACTATCACCACTAGCTGTTTGAGTTAAATAAACATGGTCAATCAATCCCTTATAGCTAGCAATATGACTTTCACCTAAGACCTCATGACCATCCTTAAAAACAGCATGTAAGGTCAACGCGGCATCAGACGAAGGATAAATTTTCCCTTCCACATGAAAAAATTGAGCTAATGTTTGAATTGCACGATAAGTTGAACCCTGCATTTCAGAAACTGCTGCAATAATTAGATTACCCAGAGGATGACCAGCTAATTCACCATCAGATTTATCAAAACGATATTGTAAAATATCAGCATAAAACTTGGGCATATCTGACATGGCAATCAATACATTACGCAAATCACCTGGCGGTGCAATATTCACCGCTGAACGAATTCGCCCAGAAGACCCACCATCGTCTGCCACAGTTACAATAGCCGTTAAATCAATTTTTTCTTTACGAAGTGCTTTTAAGACAACTGGAATTCCAGTTCCTCCACCAATAACTACAACTTTTGGATTGCTCATGAACGATTTACCGTTTCCTTTCTACGGTCTTTATCTCTATGACTGACATTGAGATGCCATTTATCCTTCAAAGCCGCAGAGACTCTTTCAGCAAAAGCAACCGACCGGTGTTGACCACCCGTACAACCAAAAGCGATTGTTAAAACCGATTTACCTTCTTTTTTATAGGCTGGAAGAATTGGAACTAACATTTTCATCAAATTTTCATAAAATTCTTCCGACTGTGGATGTTCCATAACATAGTCATAAACTTCTTTATCTGTTCCATTTTTATCACGCAATTCAGCAATATAATGCGGATTTGGCAAGAAACGGACGTCAAAGACTAAATCGGCATCTAAAGGCAAGCCATACTTAAATCCAAAGGACATAACTTCAATTCTAAATGTAGATTCCGTACTAGAAGCAAATTTTTGTAAAATTCTTGCTCGAAGATTTCTTGGAGTCAATTCGCTTGTATCAATAACCACTTCTGAAAGATTTTTTAAATCAGCTAAAATTTCACGTTCTTTAGTAATTCCATCAAGCGTTCTACCATCAATAGCAAGAGGATGACTTCTTCTAGTTTCCTTATATCTTGAAACCAATTCAGTATCATTTGCATCTAAAAATAAAAGTTTGAAATTAACAGACCCGTTATCCGTCAATTCAGTCACAATACTTTGAATATCTTCAAAGAAAGCGCGTGAACGCATATCGACAACCAAGGCAACTTTATCAATCTTATTATCTGGTGTATTCAAAAGGCCCACAAATTTTTCAATTAAATTTGGTGGCATATTATCTACCGTGAAATACCCCATGTCCTCAAAGGATTGAATGGCAACCGTTTTACCTGCCCCAGACATCCCTGTAATAATCACAATATTGAGTTTATTCTCCATTTCTCTCCTCCATTTTCAGCTTACTCTTTTAAATTTTTTCTTCAATAAATCTTACTACTTCAATTTTTAATAATAGGTATCAGAGCATTGGTGCAATTAAACGAGCTAAACCTTCTTTAAAACGAACTAACTTAGAACGTTCTTCATAACGCTCTAAAGTTAATGGACGGCTCAATTTCAAATCCTTCATAAAATCATTTCGTAATTTTTGAGAAATGTCATAATCATAGATAACAACATTGGCCTCAAAACATAATTGCAAACTTCGATAATCTAAATTAGCCGACCCAACTGAGGCATACTCTCCATCAATAATCAATGTTTTAGAGTGAACAAATCCATTTTCGTAAGTATAAACTTTCGCGCCATATTTAACTAAATCAGCAGCATGGAAATAAGTCGCCCAATAAACCAGTGGATGGTCTGGCTTATTTGGAATCAATAATTTAACCTGCACACCCGATAATAATGCTAATTTTATAGATTCATGTAAAGCATCAGACGGAATATAATAAGGGGTTTGAATAATAATCTCTCGCTCTGCACCTGAAATCATCTTCATGTAAGTTAATTTAATTTGCTCTTTGTCCTCATCTGGTCCCGAAGTTACAAGTTGAGTCGCTATATGACCTTCAACAATCGAATCTGGGAAATAAGGCTCTCCCTCGGTTACTTCAAAATGATGTTGAGAATTCCAATCTAAAATGAAACGATGCTGAAGGCTATAAACAATATCACCAGTCAATCGCAAATGATTGTCACGCCAATATCCAAATTTCTTTGTAATTGAAGCATATTCATCACCAACATTAAATCCACCTGTGTATCCAATAACTCCATCAATAACTACAATTTTACGGTGCAAACGATAGTTTGTTCTCGGATTGACTAAGGGCATAATTAATGGAAAAAATTGCGCTACATGCCCCCCAGCCTCCTGAAGTTCTTTAAAACTGGACATTTTTGTTTTATTTGAACCCCAAGCGTCAATTAAAAGTTTAACTTCCACTCCTCGTTTTGCAGCTGCAAGTAAAGCATCATAGATTTCATGACCCATTCGATCCATCCGAAAAATATAATACTCCATATGAACGTGATGTTTTGCTTTATTAATATCATCAATCAGAGCAGTAAATTTCTGACGTCCATCATTGAAGATTTTCACACCAGTATTTGTTGAAATAATTGATTTTTCTTCAACATAAAGCATATGAATCAACTGACCAATTACATGATTTTGTCTCATTTTTTTAACAAATAATCGATCTGTGTAAGATTTTTCAGCATGTTCTAATTGTTTTTCAAAACCCAACTGAAACCTTTTTCGGTCCTTAAAAATACGATAATGTGAAATGCCACGTCCAATGAGTAAATATAAAATAAAGCCTATGATAGGCAGTAAATTAACAACAAAGAGCCATGACCAAGTTGCCGCTGTTGATTTTCTTTCCCTAAAAATAATGACAAAGGATAATATAACATTAAGGAAAAAAAGCGCCAGCTCAAAAAGTGCAATAAAACTCAAAATAATCTCTCCTAATCCCCCAGTATACTTCCTCTATTATATCAAAAAAAGCGGTATTAAACCGCTCTTATTATTCTCATTCGTTTTTATTTTGCTTTTTTCAATGCACCAAATAATAGACCTGAAACAATTGCGCCAATCAAGATGAACAAGAGATAAAGTAAAGGATTGTTTGTCAAAGCAAGAACGAAGACTCCACCATGTGGTGCCATCAATTTAATGTTTGCCATACCAGTCAAACCACCGGCTACTGCTGCTCCAACCATAAACGATGGGATTGCGCGTGCTGGATCAGATGCACCAAATGGAATTGACCCTTCAGTGATGAATGAAAGTCCCATAACAATGTTTGTCAAACCAGCATTACGTTCTTCTTTGGTAAATTTATTTTTAAACAAGATAACAGCTACTGTAGTTGCAAGTGGTGGAACCATCCCACCAGCCATAACGGCAGCCATTGTTACTGAACCACCAGTTGAAACTGTTGCTGCTAAAGTACCAGTAGCAAAGATATAAGCAGCTTTGTTAATTGGACCGCCAAGGTCAATAGCCATCATTCCACCAACAACTAAACCAAGTACAAGCGCAGATGCTCCTGATAGACTCGCCAAGAAGTTAGAGAGACCGGTATTAATTGCTGCCATCGGGATATTAACAAAGAGCATTAGGAAACCTGTGATAAATGTTCCAACTAATGGATAGATCAAGATAGCTTTAATTCCATCAAGTGAACGAGGAAGTTTTGCAAAAGCTTTACGCAAAAGGATAATGACACCACCGGCAAGGAAACCACCAACTAAGGCTCCTAAGAAACCAGACGGAATCATTTTAGCAGGATCTAAATGACCAAATGCAAGACCAGAAGATGCCATAGAACCAGCGACAAAACCAGCAACTAAACCAGGTTTATCAGCAATAGAGTTGGCAATGAAACCAGCTAGAACAGGTAACATAAAGGCAAAAGCTGCACCACCAACATTTTTAAAGTAAGCTGCTAAAGGATGATAAACTCCTAGATTAGCCAATTGACTTTGAGGAACTCCCATTGCTTGGTCAATCAAGAAAGCAAGAGCAATAAGTATCCCACCACCAACAACGAATGGAAGCATTGCAGAAACCCCACCCATTAAGTGTTTATAGAATGCTTTTCCTAAACCACCAGATGATTCTTCTTTTACTTCATCAGATCCGTCTGCTTCATAGATTGGTGCTTTACCTGAAAGTGCACGATTAATTAATTCTTCAGTATCTCGGATGGCATGTGCAACTGGAACTTGAACCATTTCTTTACCAGCAAAACGATTCATTTCAACTTTCTTATCCGCAGCCACAATAACAGCATCTGCTTTTTGGATATCAGCTGCACTTAATTTATTATCAATTCCACGCGCACCATTGGTTTCAACTTTAATTCCAACGCCCATTTCCAAGGCTTGTTTTTTAAGCGCTTCTTCAGCCATATAAGTATGAGCAATACCCGTCGTACAAGCCGTTACAGCTACAATATAATGTTCAGCATTTTCAACAGTCTTAATTTCTTCTTGTTTTTCAGAAAAAAGTTGAATGACCTCTCTTGGATACTCAACTTTTCTCAAACGATCTTGGAAACCGTCTTTAAGAAGATAAGTGGAAAGTTGTGCTAAAGCTTCCAAGTGAGTATCATTAGCACCGTCTGGTGCTGCTATCATGAAGAAAAGATTGACAGGTTGTCCATCTAATGCGGCGTAGTCAACACCAACTTTTGATTTTGCAAAGAGAACGACTGGCTCATTGACCGCTGTATTTTTACTGTGAGGCATTGCAATTCCGTCACCAAGTCCAGTTGAAGTCTGTGCCTCACGTGCCATAATTCCTGCTTTAAAAGTTGCGAAATCATTGACATAACCTTCAGAAACTAATTTATTGACCATTTCATCAATAACAGCTTCTTTGCTAGTTGCTTGGAGGTCAAGAATCATAACCTCTGTTTTAAGTAAATCTTTTATTTCCATCATTTCACCTCTGAAATATTAACTTTTTTATAAATTTCTTCCAAAAATGCTCGGCTTGGCATATCATCTGAGAATGCCTTTGAAGTTCCACAAGCGATTGCTTGTCTAAATGCTAATAGTGGGTCTTTAGACTGGCTATATTCAGCTAAAAATCCTGCAACGGTCGAATCACCAGCACCAATAGAATTTTTTAACTCTCCTTTAATCCCTTGAGCAAAATAAACTTTCTCATTTGTAAAGAGGAGTGCTCCATCACCAGCCATTGATACGATAACATTTTGAGCACCCATTTCTAAAAGTTTTTGACCATAAGGAATGATTTGCTCATTATTTTTGAAGCTTGTTTCAAAGATTGCTTCTAGTTCTTCTCGGTTTGGTTTAATGAGTAGGGGATGAGCAGGAAGCGAATCAAGTAATTTTTGACCATCAACATCCATGACAAAACTTGCTTTTTGCTTTTGGACTTTAGCAATCAAACGCTCATAGAAATCTTCACCAAGACTTTTAGGAATTGTACCTGCAAAGACAACGATATCATCTTCTTTCAAATGATCAAATTTTTCAAGAAAATGATTAATTTCACTTTCTTGAAGTTTTGGTCCAGCCGCATCAAGACTTGTTTCGTTTTCCTGACTTTTCAGCTTGACATTAATTCTTGTCAAATCTTCTATTTCTGTGAAATCCGAATCAATCTGATTCTCACTTAAGAAATCTTTAATATATTGACCAGAAAATCCACCTAGAAAACCTAGTGCCTTGCTTTTGGCACCTATAAGACTTAGCATGCGGCTTTCCATAATTCCTTTACCACCTGCTGAAATCTGAGTTTTCCCTGTTCGATTCACCTCACCAAGTGCTAACTCTTCATAATTCATGAAGTAGTCAAGTGCTGGGTTGAGTGTTACTGTATAAATCATAGTTCTCCTTTATTTAAGACGTAGGTTTACAAATACTAACTTTTAGTGAAATCTTTTCACACGATTCATTTAAAAACATACTCTAATTGTTCTCGGTAATTAATTCAACTTCTTCAGAATTAGCAAATTTGACAAAACTCATTTGTCCTAATTTAGAAGCGTCGGCTAATATGAAAGCATTCTGACTTTGTTTGACTGCTAGTCCTTTTATTGCTGCTTCTTCATGGTCTGGCGTCATTGCTCCGTGTTCATTGTCAAAGCCGTTAGCTCCAACAAAAGCACTATTGAATTGATAGGCAGAAAGTTGTTCTAAAGCCTGACTCCCAATAATTGCATCTGTAACCTTTTTCACTCGTCCACCGAGCAGATAGACGATTAATCGGTCATCTGTTAATTTCGCCAAATGACTGACAGAGTTGGTTACAATCGTTAAATAAAGATGAGATTGATTGATAAGTTCAGCTAAGATACCGGTTGTAGTCCCAGCATCTAAAAAAATAATATCTCCATCTTTAATTTTCGATAATGCTTTTTGAGCGATTTTTTCTTTTTCTTGAATGTTTTTGGAAGTTTTTTCGGAAATACTTAATTCTTCCGATAAGTCTTGTGTAAGTTCTGCACCACCATGAACTCGTCTTAAAGATTTTTCTTTTTCCAATTCATTCAAATCTCGCCTAAGCGTCGATATAGAGCAATCCATTAACGTAAGAAGTTCTTCAATCGTTGCTCTTCTTTTTAATTTTAGATAGTCAACAATCCGTCTTTTTCTTTCATTCGCTAACATTTTCATCTCCTGAATTCGTTTACAAAAATCATTATAACACCTTTATCTTTCAAAATCAATCATTAACTGTCATTTTCTTCCAAAAAAATTCAAAAATAAAAAACTATCTAATAATAGTTTTTATTTAAAGTGTTCAAGTAATTGATGAGCGCTTTCCAAATAGTAGTCAACAGCAACTTTTAGAGTTTCATCTTGAACGACCATATCAGCAAAATGAAGTCCAGAGGCCCCTTGTTCATTTGAACCTATAAAAGCAAAGACACTTGGCGCTTGCTTTTGATAATTAGCAAAGTCTTCCCCCGCACTTGATGGCTCTGGATATACCACTTTATCATGCCATTGCTCGGTTTTTTTCCTGATAACATCTGTCAACTCGAAATCGTTGAACGTGAGGTCCGCTTCCATTAACCATTTAATCTCTAGTTCAACATCATAAACTTTTGCTGTGGCTTCGATAATTTGGCTGAATCTTCTCTTTGTTAAGGAACGTACTTCATTGTCAAAAGTTCTTATTGTCCCTTCTAATCGAGCATTGTTTGGTAAAACATTCCAAGTATTTCCGGCTTCAATGTGTGTGACAGATACAACAGCAGCTCTCAGTGGTGAAATATTTCTAGAAACAATTTGTTGTAGATTTTGAACGATCGCAGCACTAGCTAAAATCAAATCTTGACCTTCTTGCGGATATGCCGCATGACTTCCTTGACCATTCATTAAAATTTCAAAACGTTCAACGGCTGCCATTACTCCACCCTCACGTAAGCCAATTACTCCAGCTGACAAAGTAGGCATATTATGGTAGCCAATAAAAGCTTGAACATCTGAAACTAATCCTGTTTTTAGAATTTCTTTGGCTCCTTCGCCAATTTCTTCAGCAGGTTGAAATATAAGTTTGATTGTCCCACTAAACTGACTTTCCTTCTCTTTTAGAATTTTAGCAGCTCCTAAAAGACTAGTCATATGTAAGTCATGACCACAAGCATGCATTACTCCTTTGTTTACAGATGAAAATTCTAATCCTGTTTCTTCTAGAATAGGCAAGGCGTCAATATCTGCTCTTAGCGCAATAATCGGTTTTCCTGTGCCAATTTTTGCAACAAGTCCTGTTTTAAGCTGACTATCCAATATTTCAATTTGCCAATCTGCTAATTTTTGACGAATAAATTTTGTCGTTTCAACTTCTTTTTCTGATATTTCGGGATGAGCATGAAGATAATGTCTAATTTCAATAAGCTCTTGGTATAAATTTTCTTCGATCATAAGAATAATTGTATCAAAAATAGCGAAGGTTGCTCCTTCGCTATTTCTTGTGACTTCATTTAATTTTTAAATCAGACCCGCATCTTCTAGAAGTTCTTCAATATATGTTCCTTTGATTTTCTTAAGTCCAACTTTGAGCGCTTGTTTTTTAATAAATGATAGCTCTAAATCTTCTAATTTTTGCTTATCTGATAGATAGTAGGCTGAACTTGCTAAAGTTCGTAAATCATAAGCCGAAGCATAGACTTCCGGAACACCGCGATCAACATTTAATAATTGATAAACAGCTTCCATCGCAGTTCTGACCGAATACTCGGTTGTAAAGACTGTATCACGCTCAGTTTCCGCAAAATTTCCTAAAAATGCTAAATTCACTGATTGTTCAGGCACTACAAGAGGCCGATCTCCAGGTTCACGAAGCATGAAATAAGAAGTAATGAAAGGCATATATACTGGGATTGTATTAGTATTTTCTTTAACAAATGCTTCAATTTCTTCTTCTGGCATCCCTAAATGATAAAGTAATTCTTGAGTAATTTCTTCACCTGTACAATCTTCGATTGGTTTTTTGATATAGTTCCCAGGTGTATTTGAAAGAAGACCATAAACCCAAGTTACTGTTTCTTGGTCATTTTGTTCTTTAAAATGAGGTTGGCGGTGAGTTGTAAATGAAAGGAGCCAATTTGAATCTTTAACAGTAACAATTCCTCCTGTGACAACTTTTCCTGAACGCAATTGACGATGTGTTAATTTTTCAAAATAAGGTTGAATCTTTAAATTTTTCCAAGTGACAGTTGCTGATACAACCCAAGCTTCTTTTGGAATGTCCTTACAAAAAACATCTGGATGTCCAAATTCTTCTGATTGTTTAGCTAAATTTTGCCAAAGTTTCCAAGAGCCACCAAGTTCACTAGTTTTCGGAGCAGCTTGTGTTGGTGAACCTTGAGTTGAACTTTCTGTAATTGAACCATTTGTGACAAAAACTAAGTCATTTTCTGTCAGTTCTTTTATTTTTTTGTCAGCAAATACAATAGCTTTTGCTACCTTTTTACCATTTGAAAAGTCAACTTCAACATTTTCAACCTGTGCTCCATATTTAAAATCAACTCCATGATCTTTTAAGTATGAAATCAATGGTTTTACTAGCGATTCATATTGATTATATTTTGTAAATTTTAGGGCAGAAAAATCAGGTAACCCCTCAATATGGTGGATGAAACGCATAATGTAACGACGCATTTCAATAGCTGAATGCCATTTTTCAAAAGCAAACATTGAACACCAATAAAGCCAAAAATTTGATTCGAAGAACTCATCAGTAAAGCAATCTTCTATTGTTTTACCTACAAGTAGTTCTTCTTTAGTCATGAATAATTTGATTATTTCTTCTTGAGCTTTTGGACTTAGGGTAAATTTTCCATCATCATCAACCCGTTCACCACGATTATGGATAATACGACAGTTAGATGAATTTGGATCATCCCGGTCAATTCGATAAAATTCATCTAAAACAGATGCATTGTCCACTTCTAATGACGGAATTGTTCGGAATAAGTCCCAAAGACATTCAAAATGGTTTTCCATTTCACGTCCACCACGAACAACGAAACCATCATGTGGAATAAAGGAACCGTCAAGAGAACCTCCTGACAACGGTAACTCTTCTAAAATATGAATACGGTCCCCTGACATTTGACCGTCACGAATTAAAAATACTGCTGTTGCAAGCCCTGCAAGGCCTGCCCCAATAATATAAGCTGATTTTTGATCAACATTTTCTGGTTTTCTTGGGTGAACGAAAGCTTCATAATTTCCATTTGTATAACGCATAATAATTAACCTCCTCTAATCTAAACAACATCAGTTTGACTAAATTTTTTAGTCTTTTTACTTCTAATTCTCCTCCAATCTCTTACTAATTTCATCATAGTACAAGAAGAAAATGATTGCAAGAATCTGAAATTGTTTTTAGACAACATGTCTATTTTGTCCAGTTTTAAAAAAAAGCACTGAAAAAAGAATCAGTGCTTTTATAAATTATTATTTGCTTTCTTCAAAGTCACCATCAAATGTATTATCATCTTTTGGAGCTTCTTGAGCATCAGTTGCTTGTCCAGCTTCACCTTGAGCTGCATTTGCTTGTTCATAAAGTTTTACAGCGAGGTTTTGAGCGATTTCAGAAAGTGCTTCTGATTTAGCTTTGATATCATCAATATCTTCACCTTCAAGCGCTTTTTTGAGTTCTTCTTTAGCGTCTTCAGCTTTTTTAACTTCAGCTTCTTCTACTTTTCCTTCAAGATCTTTCAAAGTTTTTTCAGTTTGGAAAACTAAAGCATCAGCTTCATTACGTGTATCAACTTCTTCTTTACGTTTTGCATCAGCGTCAGCATTTGCTTCAGCATCTTTCATCATTTTATCAATTTCTTCATCAGAAAGACCTGAGTTTGATTTGATAACGATTGTTTGTTCTTTTTGTGTACCAAGGTCTTTAGCTTTAACAGAAACAATACCATTTTTATCAATATCAAATGTTACTTCGATTTGTGGAATACCACGTGGTGCTGCAGGGATATCTGTTAATTGGAAACGACCCAAAGTTTTGTTATCTGCTGCCATTGGACGTTCACCTTGAAGGACATGAATATCTACAGCAGGTTGATTGTCAGCAGCAGTTGAGAAGACTTGTGATTTAGAAGTTGGGATAGTTGTGTTACGGTCAATCAATTTTGTGAAGACACCACCCATTGTTTCAATACCAAGTGAAAGTGGAGTAACGTCAAGGAGAACAACATCTTTAACGTCACCAGTAATCACACCACCTTGAATTGCTGCACCCATAGCAACAACTTCATCAGGGTTTACTGATTTATTTGGTTCTTTGTTTGTTTCGTGACGAACAAGTTCAACAACAGCAGGGATACGAGTTGATCCACCAACCAAGAGAACTTCGTCAATATCAGAAGTTGACAATCCGGCATCAGAAAGGGCTTGGCGAACTGGTTGACGTGTCGCTTCAACAAGATCATGTGTCAATTCATCAAATTTAGCACGAGTCAAAGCCATTTCCAAGTGAAGAGGACCAGCAGCACCAGCTGTGATGAATGGCAAGCTGATTTGAGTAGTTGTTACACCTGAAAGGTCTTTTTTAGCTTTTTCAGCGGCATCTTTCAAACGTTGCAAAGCCATTTTATCTTGGGCAAGGTCAATTCCGTTTTCTTTCTTGAATTCGGCAACCATCCAGTCAATGATTTTTTGGTCAAAATCATCACCACCGAGTTTGTTGTTACCAGCAGTTGCAAGAACGTCAAAGACTCCATCACCAAGTTCAAGAATTGAAACGTCGAATGTACCACCACCAAGGTCAAATACAAGAATCTTTTCATCTTTATCTGTTTTATCAAGACCATAAGCAAGAGCTGCTGCTGTTGGTTCGTTAACGATACGTTCTACTTCAAGACCAGCAATTTTACCAGCATCTTTAGTTGCTTGACGTTGAGCGTCATTGAAGTATGCAGGTACAGTAATAACTGCTTTTTCTACTTTTTCTCCAAGATAAGCTTCTGCTGTAGCTTTCAAGTTTTGAAGAATCATTGCTGAAATTTCTTGTGGTGTGTATTCTTTACCATTTGCAGAAACTTTTTCAGATGTTCCCATTTTTGATTTAATAGAAATAATTGTTTCTGGGTTAGTTACCGCTTGACGTTTCGCAGCGTCACCGACAATGATTTCACCATTTTTGAAAGCTACAACTGAAGGTGTTGTACGATTTCCTTCTGGATTTGGAATAATTTTTGATTCAGTTCCTTCAAGAACTGCTACTGCTGAGTTTGTTGTACCAAGGTCAATACCGATAATTTTAGACATATTTTAAATCTCCTTTATTTCTTATTACTTATGAATAGTTTAAAGACTTTGCGGTCAATTTATTTTTTAATTTACTGTGCTACGACAACCATTGCTGGACGAAGTAAACGTTCGTGAAGTTGGTAACCTTTTTGGAAAACTTGCACGATGCTATCAGCTGGATGTTCATCATCAGCTGGGACAGTTTGAACGGCCATGTGAAGATTATGGTCGAAACTTTCATAAGAAACTTCTTCAACGCCTTCTTCTTTAAGCGCCGAAATCAAACTTTCTTGGACCATTTCAAGACCTTTTTTAACATCATCCGTCAATCCTTCAACAGCAAGTGCACGTTCAAGATTATCTAGTGAAGATAAGATTTTTTTTGCTAAATCTTGTGAACGATATTTGATAAGTTGCAAACGTTCTTCATTTCCACGACGTTGTACGTTTTGCATTTCTGCAGAAACGCGAAGGAATTTATTTTCCCACTCAGTCGCTAACTTTTGTGCTTCATCAAGTTCGTTGATTTCTTCTTCAACAATATCTTCAAGTGCTTCCTCTGTTAACTCCTCAGTCACTTCTTCATCAACTTTTTCATTTTTGATTTCTTCTTTAGTTTCTTCGGACATAGGCCCTCCTTTTTTAAATAACTTTTTTATCATTTACTAATTTCATAATGGTTACCATCAAGGTAACGATAATAGTCACTCAGCTTCATAGTTAAAACTTTAGCAACTAAGTCAAGAACTGATAACGTCCTTTGATAATCCATTTCTACAGGTCCAACGACTGTTAGAGTACCAAAACCGCGATATGGAATAACAAATTTTTGCGAAATAATCGTTAAATTTTTCATGTATTTTTCGTCATTGTCAAATTTAACGGCACGCATTTCATCGTTATTAGTGATTTCGCGAATTTCATGAAGCATCCGTTCATCATCGCTAAAGAGTTTGTATAATTCTGCAAGATTGTCAGTCGCATAATCAAAAATATTTTTACGTCCAGCGACGGTCAGCCGTTCTTTGAACAAATCATCAAAAATTGATTCAAAGAGTTGGAGAACTTCACTCGTAACTTTGAAATAACGCTGAACAATCTGTGGAATTTCTGTTCGTAAAGTATAGTGAATATCAATCACTTTTTTACCAACAAGACGTTCTTTAACTAGATTACTAAAGACTGCTAAATCAGCTTCGGTCATCGATTTTGGAAGAATAAATTGATTTGTTCTTACTTCACCAGTCCCTAAAGTTATAACTGAAAGTACTGAATGGCTATCCAGCATGACCATTTCAAATGAAACTAATTGTTGGTCACGTTGGGGAGCATTAAGAACAAAGCTTGTCAAACCAGTGAGTTCTGATAAACTTTTAGCTGCTGTTTTAAACAGGTCAGATAGGCGATAAAAATCACCATCAAAAGCTTTCATCACTTTAAATAAGTCATTTTGACTAAATTCATCTAACTGGATGACATTTTCTACAAAATACTTATAGCCTGAAACACTTGGAACACGTCCACTTGAGGTGTGTTCTTTTTGAATCAATCCTAGTTTTTCCAAAACTTTCATGTCGTTTCGGATTGTAGCGCTAGAAGCTTGAATACTATCAAGGAGCGACTTTGAACCGATTGGCGTATGCTCTTTGGCATAGAGAGAAACAATCAAATTTAAGATTTGTCTTTGACGTTCTGTAATCATGGCTACTCCTTTCTCCACAGAATAAGAAGTTTTGCAAAACTTCTTTCACAAACTCAAAAATTTCTTGAGCCTTTGACTTCTGTTTAGTAGATACAAGCTTTTTTCTGTTTTAGCACTCTTCATCTCTAAGTGCTAACAAATTTATTATAACCCTTTGTTTATACCTTGTCAAGAAAAAAGACATAAAAATTAGCACTCTTTTTATTAGAGTGCTAATTTCTTTTATAAAAGATTGGAATCTTTGGATGTTTGCCAAATATTCATGACTGTAATTACCATTACAGCAATGACAAAAAGGCTTTCATACTTTACTTCATGTTGAATGAAAAGTATGGCATAATCTATAATCAAAAGTGCCGAAATAATTTCTAAAAGTATAAAAGTAAAACGCCAAAATTTCAATAATAGAAAGATTAATAAAGCAAAAATCAATAAATAGATTAAACTTTGCCAACTCGTAATTGTTGACGAAATTTTAGTCGTTAATGTTTTTATATTCGTCGATAAGTTATTAAAAAATTGACTAAAGAAATTATTATGAACAAGGAGAACTTTAATCATTTCCGAGACACTGTAAATAAATAGAGCAACATTAACATAGAGTAAAAGTCTAGTTCGGTTTAGCATGATTTCATTTCCTTTATGCTGGTAATAGTTTTAGATATTCTTCTAAAGTAAGATTGTGTTCGGTCATATATTTAGCATTTTCTAAACCAACATATCTAAAATGCCAATCTTCATAACCAATTCCTGTCTCTGCCTTTTTCCCTTCTGGAAAACGAAGAACAAATCCATATTTGGGAGCAATTTCTGCGATTTGTTTTGCATATTGACTCTCGTTTAGGCTATCAATATTACTCATATCGATCGCTAATCCTGTTTGATGTTCTGAACTTCTTGGTGGTTGAGAATAAGTTTGCACATTTTTTATCGCTTCTTCTTCTGAAATTGGCTTTCCACTTGAATTTACTGTCCCTTGACCATTCATTTCTGCTTGGACATAAGATTGATAAAGCCCTTCTTGATATGAGACTGACCGATAACCTGAGATTAAATGTTCAGCTGGTGATATTTGTTGGGCTGCTGCTAAAAATTGTTGAACGGCTGATGTTATCCTTTGATCAACTTGAATCCCATTTACGGTTGCCAGTGTTGGGTTCATTTCATCTTTAGGTGATTTTCGACTCACCAATACTAAATTCCAATCTGATTGTTTAGCGTCAGGTAAATCTTTTTTCTTTGCCGCCTCTTTAGATGACGAAATACTTGTTTTTTTGACTGATTCATTTGTTGAATTTGATTTATCATTCGTGATAAAAATAAATCCCAAAGCACAAACGATCAAAAGAACAAGAACGATTAAACTAAATGTTATTCTTCTTTTCATTATTTAGCTAACTTTTCACTTCCTATTTCTCGATAAGACATGTCTCCGACTTTTCCAATGGTGAATTTTCCATCCTCAAAACTTAAATGAGTGACAGAACCATTATCAAGACCATGTGGACGAGGGAGTTCTGGGTGAGCGAGTTTTACAAAAGTTCCAATGGTCATTCCATGGCTGACAATAACAATATTTTTAGCCCCTTTTGCTTCAGATTCCTTGGCAATATCTGTAAAACCATCCATGATACGTCCTGAAAGTTTTTCCCATGGTTCAGCCCAGCCAGCTGTATCAACTTCAAAAATCGCATTAGCAATTACTTCATCTGGAGGAAATTCGTCGGTATGATGATTTCCAGTTTCGGTAAATATTCTTGGTAAAACACCATCAAAAAGTTCTCCGTCATAGCCACCATCAAATGAACCAAAACACCACTCACGGATTCTTTTATCATAAGTATATGGAATTCCTTCATTATCAGAATTAGCCAAGATAAACCCCATTGTTTGGATTGTACGTCCAGAATCAGATGAATAAGCTCGGTCAAATTTAATGCCTTTTTCTTTGAAGCCTAGCCCAAGTTCAATAATTCCTTGTTCTCCTGCCGCGGTTAAAGGTGTATCAGACCAACCTTGCGCTCTGCCAATTGTATTAAACATTGTCTTCCCATGTCGAACTAAATAAATATTTACCATTTCTACTCCCCTTTTTAATGATTCTAACAAAAAAATTACGATAGGATATTTCTATCTATATAGAAAATTACAGCCATTCCTGTTTAATTGTAAAGTAGGAACCTCTTATCTCACCTGCGAGTTTTGAACGTTGGCGTGCAAATTTGAATTCCCCCTCAAGTTCTTTAGGAATTTCCATACCCACTGACAACTTTATTCCAACTGCCCGTTTTGGTTTTTTGCCCGCTTGTCCAACTTTTTCATAGAGTAGATTTAAAACCATACCGTCTTCGTAATAGAATTCAGGCCAATAGAGTTCATCATTTTCATAGATAGCAACTTCGAGTATTTTTGCTGAAAATTTTAAATTACGTTCTTCAAGTAAAATTTTCTCAAACAAAGCGACTTCTTCTGCTTTTTCATGAGCTGGATATGTGAGATACTCAAATTTATACTTATTCCAAAAATAACGTGCTTCATTAGCTCGTAAACCTGCTAAAGCATCAGCTACCGGCGAAGTTTCCAAGCCAACTGTTTCTACATCTTTAAAATTCACTTTGTAAGCCATAAAATAACCTCCGTATTTTTTCACTTCTTCTATTATATCATTTTTGGAAACGCTCATCATTTTTTAGAAATATTTAGGAGCTGAATTTTAAAAGTATTTTTAGTTTTTAAATGAATGAATTGGTGCTGGAATTTGACCGCCACGAGCAATAAAATCTGCTGACGACGCTTTGTTTACTCTCATAACTGGTGCTACACCGAAAAGTCCACCAAATTCAATTTGTTCGCCTTCTTTGCCCATTGGAATAATCCGTACTGCTGTCGTTTTTTGATTAATGACCCCGATGGCGGCTTCATCAGCAATCATTGCTGCAATGGTAGATGCCGGTGTTTCTTCAGGAATAGCAATCATATCCAAGCCAACTGAACAAACACAAGTCATGGCTTCTAATTTTTCAATATTCAATGCCCCAGAATTGACAGCGGCAATCATTCCTTCGTCTTCTGAAACTGGGATAAAAGCTCCTGAAAGTCCACCAACACGTTCAGCTGCCATAACTCCGCCTTTTTTCACGGCGTCGTTAAGCATGGCTAGGGCGGCTGTTGTTCCATGAGTCCCAACAGTCTCAAGTCCCATTTCTTCCAAAACGCGTGCAACCGAGTCGCCAATTGCTGGTGTAGGTGCGAGTGATAAATCAACTATTCCAAATTCAACATTAAGTCTTTCTGAAGCCATTTGACCAACAAGCTGACCTATTCTAGTAATTTTAAAAGCTGTCTTTTTAATGGTTTCGGCTAAAATATCAAAAGATTCTCCGCGGACTTTTTCAAGAGCACGTTTAACTACACCAGGTCCTGAAACTCCAACATTGATAATCGTATCTGCTTCCCCAACTCCATGAAAAGCTCCTGCCATAAATGGATTGTCTTCAACGGCATTAGCAAAGACAACAAGTTTGGCATTGAGCCATTTATCACCTTTAGACATGATTTTGATGGTTTCACCCATATCACGAACTGCTGTCATGTTAATTCCTGTTTTAGTTGAACCAACATTTACCGAAGCACATACGCGCTCAGTTGCTGTTAGGGCTTTAGGCATTGATTTAATCAAAATTTCATCACCTTTTTGATAGCCTTTTTGCACAAGAGCAGAATAGCCACCAATAAAGTCAATGCCAATCTCTTTTGCTGCACGGTCCATCGCAAGAGCAAGTGGTGTGTAATCATCAGCAGCTGTTGCTGCTCCGATAATTGCAATGGGTGTTACAGAAACACGTTTGTTTACAATTTTAATACCAAGTTCATGTCCAATCTCGTTACCTACTTCAACAAGTTTTCCTGCTTTTTTGACAATTTTTTGATAGATTTTTTCAGCTGCTTTATCAATATCAGCATCGATACAATCAAGAAGACTGATTCCCATTGTTATTGTGCGAATGTCGAAATTTTGTTCTTCAATCATCGCAATTGTTTCTTTGATATTTTGAATATCCATTATTTAATTTCCTTAGTTTTGATTAAAATTTTACTGACAGAAATTTTTTTCGTGCTGTCAGTAAAAATACTTTTAAATAAAAGTCATTTATTGGCTAATTTTTTTTCAGTAAATTATAATTTGTGCATGGCGTTAAAAATTGCTTCATTTTGAACATGAATATTGACACCCAAGGCTTCACCTTTTCTTGAAAGTTCTGCTTGAAAGGCTAAAAAATCACTATTTTGTGTTTCAACTACCATCATCATGGTAAAAGCTCCACTCATCAAGGTTTGTGAAATTTCAATGATATTTGCTTCAAGTTCTGCCAATGTTGCTGTGACTCCAGCAACAATTCCAATTTTATCTGCTCCTACTACTGTTACAACTGCGCGCATTTTGTTTCTCCATTCAAATTTTTATCCTATTATAACATTTTTATTTAAATTTTCAGTCAATTTTCTTGTAAGTAAAATAAAGTTTTGCTGACAGCTCTGTCAGTCAAAATCATTCATGATTTATTGGCTAGTTTTTGCTATAATCAGCTTATCATGACTTTAAAAACTTTTTTTAATTTTACACGTATTCAAACCTTGCCCGCAGCATTATTATCACCGATTGCTGGCTGTCTTTTTGCCTTTTGGTACTTTGGAAGTTTTCATTTTTGGCCTACGCTTCTATTTTTTATTGGTTTAGCAAGCATTAATCTTTTTGTTTCGGCTTGGAATAATCTGATGGATTATCAAAAAGCACTTGATCCTGAGTATAAGAAATGGAATATTATCGTTGCTAAATCGATTAATCCTAAACTTGCTTTAAACATTTGTTTGGCACTTTTAGCGATTGATGTAGTCGTTGGACTCATTGTTCTTTCCTTGACTAATCTTGCGATTTTACCAATTGGTGGACTTTGTTTCTTAATTGCTATTTTCTATACTTATGGTCCTTTTGCTTTTTCTCGTTTTCCTTTGGGCGAAATTTTAGCGGGTCTTTGCGAAGGGTTCTTTGGTTTTTTCCTTGCTGTCTATATTAATTCTTATGATAAAGGCTATTTTTTCATTAATTTTGACAGGAATTGGTCCATGACATGGACTTGGGACTTTAAAATTCTTTTACCAATCCTTCTAGTCGGTCTGATGTGTTTCGTTCAAAATTTTAATATTATGTTTTCTGATAATATTTGCGATTTAGAACAGGACATTCGCAATGAACGTTATACTTTACCTTATTATCTAAAGCTTCCACTCAGTTTAAAAGTATTTACTGGACTATATTTATTTGCTGGACTTTGTATTTTACTTGCCATTGCTTTGGGAATTTTACCAATTTGGTCATTATTAATGAGCGTCATTGCCTTGAAAGTTATTCCTAATATTAAAAAATTTAGAGCCAAACAAAGTAAATCAGAGACTTTCCACCTTCAAATTGACAATCTGATGTTATTTAATGCTTCTCTTGCCCTTACGTTGTTACTGGGAATTATTTTTAAGTAAAATAAAAAAGCGCTGAGCGCTTTTTTTACTTTTCCAAAGAGAAATCCATGACGACCGGCTGGTGGTCCGATGATTTGAATTGGTTATCAATGGTTTGTATTTTTAAGTCTTTTATATTATTTGAAACAAGAAATCCGTCAATAATTCCAAATGTATTTTTGGGATTTTTCTTATCATAAGCATAATCAAGTGAACGAACAGTTGGGGCATTGGTTGGTGCGACCACTCGCATTCCTTTTGTCAAATTTTCCGTGGGAAATTCCTTCATCCATGTTAATTCTGGATGAGCTTTACCAGCTAGGGCATGGTTATAATCAGCCCCACAAATGACATAATCTCCTTTAGAAACATACTTTTTCATCTCATCAAATAAAGTCAATAATTGTTGTTTTTGAATTTTTTGGTCAGTAATAAATGCTGACAGATGTGTATTAAAGATGACGAATTTTTTATCTGAATTCTTAATTGGCAAAATACTGACAGCAAAAGCTCGATCTAAATCAAAAAATTTATTAAAATTAGTTTCGATAGGCAACTTATATCTTGTTGAACTTTCAATTTCATATTTAGAATAAGTCATAATTCCAGATTTAGCTTTTCCAATTGGCTTGGTCACCGGATAAAAAAGATAGGCTGAATCGTAATTCTGTGTCAGAACACTGCTATAATCAGAAAGACCAGCACGAACCATTTGAGGTTCATTTACTTTTTGGCTACGATCTCCTTGCCAATCGATTTCTTGAATATTTCCAAAGTCTGGCTTCTCTTTATTAATAAGTCTGATATCTTCTTGAATTGCAGATTTGACAGCAAATTTACTATAAGCTCGCACATCATCCCCACCATCCATGAAAAAATTGAAAGAAGGAGGGTAAGATCCATAACCGATATTAAAAGTCATCATTTTATAGGTTTGCCCCAGCTCAACTTGCTGAGTTTGAGGATTTTTAATTGTCTGCTTCATATCATTAGGAAGGCGATGATATTGTGCATAAACATAGATGACATAAGAGCCAATAATCAGAGCAACTACTAAAATAATGCTGACAAAAATTTTTCCAATTAACTTTAAGCGATTTTTCATATTATTCACTAAATAATTCTAGGAAAATTTACTGACAGCCATTCCTAAACAGTCTGTCAGTAAAATATTTATCCCAAACTTATTTACTTTCTTCAATCATTTTTAAAACTTCTTGTGTTGAGCGAACTCGTCCAAGGCGTGGGAAAATTCCCTCAACAATTCCTTGATGGAGTTGTCCATTAAAATCTGTCATTGCATCTTCAATAGCAATAACTTGATAACCATGCTGGAAAGCTTCACGGGCCGTGGTATCACAACCGATAGTTGTAGCAATTCCAGTCAAGAGGATTTCATCAATGCCACGACGACGTAATTGGACATCTAAATCCGTGCCGTAAAATGCGCCCCAGTTATGTTTAGCGACATGAATGACATTATTATATTCTTTATCATAAGCTTCAGGCATGACAAAATCAGCAAAATCTGCCGGAATTTGTCCTTGTGCAACAGCTGGATTGTCAGTTTTTGGTTTTAAAGTTTCGCCACCATAGTTTTTGACGTGAACAAAAACAATTAAAGCGCCTGTATTTTTTAAACTTGTTACAAGTTCTTTATTTTTGGCTAAAACCTCTTGTGCAGAATAAGGAGCAAATCCCTCACGCCCTGCAATTCCTTTTTGTAGGTCAATAATAACCAAGGCTGTTTTTTCTAAATTCAAAGTTGTCATATTTTTTTCTCTCAAATTTTAGCCTCTTTTATGTGGCTTTTTTCTTCCGTCAGTAAATTTTTTGCCATTATCTTTTTTGTCAGTAAATTTGCCTTTAGCAGCTTTACTGTAAAATGGCTTCTTGGCTGATTTCTTTTTCTTTTTATCAAATTCAGATTTCTCGTCAGCTCTTCTGCCATTTTTTGATTTATTAGCAGATTTGTCAGTAGATTTTGGCGCTACTGATTTAACCTTAAGAGATTGATTTGATTTTTTGCGACCTTTATGTTCAGGTTTTTTCTTAGCTTTTGCTGCTTTATCAATCAAATCTAATTCTGAAGGTAGATATTCAAAATCAATCTCCCCAGTCATTCTATCAGCTTTGACAACTTTTATTTTAATAGGCTGACCAATTTTAAAGGTAAGTCCACTTCGTTCGCCAATAAGCGCCAACATTCGTTCTTGATAATTAAAATAATCACCTTTAAGGGTTGAAATATGAACTAAACCTTCAATCGTATTTTCAAGTTCAATAAACATTCCAAAACGAGTAACTGAAGCAATAATCCCTTCAAACTCTTCACCCACATGTTCTTCCATGAATTCGGCTTTTTTCATTTTTTCAACTTCACGTTCAGCATCAACCGCCCGGCGTTCACGATGACTAGAATGTTCTGCAATTTCAGGAATTTTATCTTCCCATTTTTGTAAAATATTAGCTGGTGTTTTCCCCTCACCAATTTCACGAATCAATCGATGAACCAACAAATCGGGATAACGACGAATTGGTGAAGTAAAGTGCGTATAATTTTCCGCAGCTAAACCAAAGTGACCCTCATTGTTTTCTGAATAACGCGCTTGTTGCATACTCCGTAACAACATAGTTGACAAGACCATTTCGCCAGGCTGACCTTTAATTTTTTTCATGAAAGCTTGTAAAACCTTCTGATCAATACCATTTGAAGTTCCTTCAATCTGCATTCCAAAAGTTGCTGCAAAATCAATAAAACGTTGCAATCTATCAGCTTTTGGTTGTTCGTGAATCCGATAGATAAAAGGCAGGCCATGCGCTTCGAAATGTGTCGCGACTGTTTCATTCGCTTCAAGCATGAATGATTCAATCATTCGCTCAGCAATGCCACGTGTTCGTTTTCTAATTTCAATTGGCAGTCCTTTTTCATTGACAATGATTTTCGCTTCTACTGTATCAAAATCAATGGCCCCGCGTCTTTTACGCATGGCTTCTAAAATATGGTGAAGTTCAACCATTATTTTTACAGAATCTGCAATTTTAGCATATTTTTCAAGTGCTACTTCATCTCCTGCAATCATTTGATTAACGGCATCATAAGTCATTCTTTCTGTCGTTTTAATAATTGATTGAGAAATTTGATAGTTGATCACTCGACCTTCAGGACTAATTTCCATGACACAAGACTGTGTTAGACGATTGATTCGAGGATTCAATGAACAAATTCCATTAGAGAGACGTTCTGGTAGCATTGGAACTACACGATCCGTCACATAAACAGATGTTCCACGTTCGTAAGCTTCTTTATCTAATGGAGAATTTTCAGTGACGTAGTGTGAAACGTCCGCAATATGTACTCCTAATTCATAGTTTCCATTTTCCAAACGTTTAGCATGCACAGCATCATCAAGGTCTTTTGCGTCTGCTCCATCAATTGTAAAAGTGATTTCATTACGATAATCGACCCGTCCCACAATTTCATTTTCTGGAACTTCTTCTGGAACAGCTTCAGCTTGGTCTAAAACTTCTTTTGGAAATTCAGAAACAATATCCATTGAAGCCAAAACTTCCAAAACATCAATTCCTTGGTCATCTGCTTGACCAATAATTTCAGTGACTAATCCTTGCATTGTCTGTGGAAATTCCTTATCTGGATAATGAGTGATTTCAACACGAACAATCGCTTTATTTTCAGGAATTAATCCTTCATTTCCTAAATAAACACGATAAGGAATTTTTTTATTCCGAGATTTAACAAAACCAATCAGTCCTGTTTGCTCTTTTTCATCATCATTCAAAGCTACAAAAGTTCCAACAACCTGATAGACGTCATGGCGAATGATTTCGACAACATGCCCTTCAGCAGAAGTTCCTTTGAGCGCATTGGCATTTTTATCAATTTCAATAAAAACTTCGTCACCATCAAGGGCGAAAGCAGTTTGACCTCTTGCGACAAAAACGTCCGGTTCTTCAGCATCTATACTGACAAAACCAAAGCCAGCTGCATTGGCCCGGAAAATTCCACTGATGACAACTTTTGCCTCTTCTTTTTCGGCTAGCTCAACTTTACCTTTTGCAGTAAAATTAAGCAAATGTTCGGCTTCTAGTGAAGCTAAAGTTTTGACAAATACCTTGTAATCTTTAGCCTTATTCATATGTAACGCAACTGACAATTCTTCTACTGACAGTGCTTTTTTTGAACTATTCTCAAGATAGTCCATGATTACTTCTCTAATACTCATTATATTCTCTCAATGAACTTTTTGACCACAAAAATTGGACAAAAAGCCCCTTTCTTTTTTTGTTTCAAATATTAACTTGATTTTTTAGCTAATATTTTAAGAGATTATCAGTGGTATTAATCATTTTATCAGACATTTTCGACTGATAGAATCAATTCTACCACTGACAATTTGGACAACTAAACATTTGACACAATTAGAAAAACATTTATAAGAAAATAAAATACGGACTGTTTTCAGCCCGCAATTTTAACGTGTTGATAAAACAACAAGAGCAAATCCAATAACTAGCCATAAGCCAATCATGATTGCTGTAAAACGCTGCATCACTGCCTCAAAACCGCGCGCTTTACGACGTTCAAACAATTCACCTGTTCCACCTGAAAAAGCATCTGCTGCTCCATCTTGTTTTGAAGGTTGCATGAAAATCGCTATAATAATAAATGCTGAAACTACAAGCATTGCAACAAGCAAAATGTCATAAATTACTTTTTCCATAGTCTTATAAATTACTTAGGCGATAAACCTAATCTCCTTTTTCAAAATTGCGTTACTTACAGTTTACCATATTTTCGATTAAAAGTCATTCCGAATCCTTTAATAAAAAATTACTGACGATTTTGTCAGTAATTTTTTTATTTTAATCAAGTTCAGCTACAAATTTATAAGCTTCTTGAGCTGCTTGCGCTCCATCACCAATAGCTGTAGTGATTTGACGGAAATCTTTTTGACGAACATCACCTACGGCAAAAATACCAGGTAGACTTGTTCTCATATGGTCATCAGTAATAATCCAACCGGCTTCATCAGTAATTCCAAGATTACCAGCAAATTCAGCAACTGGGTCAAGTCCCACATAAATGAAGATTCCACCAAAAGCTTTTTCAGTTACTTCACCCGTTTTAACGTTTTTATAAACAACCGATTGAACTTTTTTGTCATCCCCTTTAATTTCCATAGGAACAGAATCCCAAATAAAGTTGATTTTTTCTTCTTTGAAAGCTCTTTGTTGGATAATTTCTTGTGCACGCAATTTATCACGACGATGCATAATTGTTACGGATTGACCAAAACGAGTCAAGTAGAGAGCTTCTTCAACAGCAGAGTCCCCACCACCAATAACTAAAATTTCTTGGTTTCTAAAGAAAGCACCATCACAAACGGCACAGTAGGAAACTCCGCGAGCTCCATATTCTTCCTCACCGGGAATTTCAAGCTTACGGTGATTAGCTCCTGTCGCAATAATAATTGATTTAGTGACAAACTCATCATCTTCTGTGATAATTTTTTTGTAATCCCCATGGTCTTCAATAGCCGTCACAAAACCATAAGCATTTTCTACCCCTAAACCTTCCAAAGGTTCAGCCATTTTCATTGAAAGTTCAGGACCCATGATTGTTTCATAGCCAGGATAATTTTCAATCTCAGCTGTGTTATTCATTTGACCACCAGGAACACCACGTTCTAAAAGCAAAGTTTTCATTTCAGAACGTGCAGTATACATCGCTGCAGTCATTCCCGCAGGACCTGAACCAATGATGACAACATCATATTTCTTTTCTGTCATTTTAATCCCTTTTCTAAGAGTTAAAGAACTCCCCTTAAATTCATAAACTCAAGCTAGCTTTTTCAGCAAACTTGAGCCCTTTTTATTAGTTCTAAAAACTCTTTTTTCTAATATCTAAAATCTTATAGCACCATTTTACATTGTCAAACGATATTTTTCCATTAATTCGATTTATTTAAAGCATAAATAAAAATCAAAGTCCACGAATTTTTAGTATTACAAGTACTCCTAAAACAGCAAAACTCAGGATAGGCGTCGTTAAAATACCAACTAAAATTAAATCAAAAATTCGGTTTCTTCTTTCAGTCCACGGTTTTTTCGTATTTCGCACAAGGTAAGTGAAAGCATATAATCCACCTACCAATAAAACAAAGATAGCTGAAATTAATAGACCTTTTAAATAAAACTGTAAAATCATCATTTTAGTTATTAACCTCTAAATTCTTGACATGACGTGATAAAAACTCTCGTGTACGAGGATTTTTTGGTGAGTAGAAAACTTCTTGAGGAGTTCCCGCTTCAATGATTTTCCCTTGTTCAAGAAAAAGCACTTTTGTTGCTACATTATAAACAAAGTCCATTTCATGACTGACAAGAACCATTGTTTGCTTATTTTGAGCTGCATTTAAAATTACTTCTTGAACTTCACCAACTAGTTCAGGGTCAAGGGCAGATGTCGGTTCATCTAAAAGTAAAAGTTTTGGTTGCATCGCTAAAGCACGAGCGATTCCAACCCTTTGTTTTTGACCACCTGATAAAAATTTTGGATAGTAATCTTTCCGGTCAGTTAGACCAACCTTATCTAATTCAGCTTCGGCAATCTCTTTTGCTTGCGCCTTAGATAATTTTTTAACCTGAATCAACCCTTCCATTACATTTTCAAGGGCAGTACGACGTTCAAAAAGATTAAATTGTTGAAAAACCATTCCAGTCTTTCTGCGAAGCTCAAGTACTTCTTGCTTTGTGATTGTCGAATAATCAATCTTTAAGTCATCAATTTCAATTTGACCACTATCTGGTCTTTCAAGATCATTTAAAGCGCGGAGAAAGGTTGATTTCCCAGCACCAGAAGCGCCAATAAGGGCAACAACATCTCCTTCTTCAATTCCCAAGCTAATGTCATTGAGAACTTGATTACCCGAAAATGTTTTACTTATATTTGTAATTTTAATCATTATCGTCCTCCTTAGGCTTGGTTAAATGGATTTTTGCTCAATGAAATTTGTGCACGATTTTTACGTTTATCATTTGGCATTCTTACGTCTAATTTACGCTCTAAACCACGAATTAAGAGTTCAAAAATAATACAAATTGGCCAGTAAACTAAAGCTAAGGCTAAATAAGTTTCAAATAAACGGAAGGTTGAGCCCCCAATAATTTGAGCACGAGCTGTCATTTCTACCACACCTGCAACGAAGGCAAGTGAAGTTGATTTCAAAAGTCCAATTAGAGCGTTTCCTAATGGAGCCGTTGCAACGGTTGCTGCTTCAGGTAAAGTCACACGCATAAAAACTTGGAAGTTTGTCATTCCGAGTGATTTGGCTGCTTCGATTTGTCCTTTATCAACGGATTGAATTGCAGCACGAATTGTTTCCGAGTTATAAGCCCCTTCGTTGAGTGCAAAAGCAACAATGACAAAAAGCATAGCTGGAATTGTATTGACATTAAAATTCGTTCCATAATTCATATTGATTGCTTTTAAAATCAACGGAATCCCTGTATATGAAAGGTATAATTGCACCAAAATAGGGGTCCCACGAATGAAACTAACAAACAATGCACGCAATTGATTCAAAATCGGAATTTTATTAATACGAACCAAAGCAAGAATGAGTCCTAAAAGTAAACCAAAGACCATGGCAATAATTGTCATTTCAAGAGACGACGGAATCATTTTTATAATTGGTAAAAAGGCATCAACAAATGCTGACCAACTAAAAATCTTTGTGAAAAACATGGTCCAAAAATCATGAAAATTATACTGGCCTTTGATTAAGAGAAAGGGAAGAGCTGGCAAGATAATTAAAGCCAAAAGCAAGACAATCCCAAGAATTATTTTTTTATTTTTTTTCATATTTTTTATTTTTCTAATAGGGAAAACTCTGTCAGTAAAAAAGTGACAGAGTTTATTCGGATTTATTGAACTTATCATTTAATATTTTTACTTATAAGTTCGATTTTTTACCTGACCATCACTTCTACTATTATACAAAATTTTGGTCTTTTTTTCTTCTATTTTTTACGAACTGAACTATCAGTAAATTTTGATTTGACAAGAGACAAATATTTTACTGACAACTTCTTCGATTTTAGGTAAAATTTCTTGTCAGTAAAATTTACTTAAACATTTCTGCTTTTGGCACGAAATCCCCACCAAGATACTTCTTAGAAATTTTCGCCAAACTACCATCAGCCTGCATTTTTGCCAAAACTCCATTCACATCTTTTTGAAGTTTTTTACCTTGCGAATCTTTGCCAAAGAGGAAATATTCATAACCGTCATGTTCAGCATCACCAGTATCCATACTGATATCTTCAATTTTTAGATTGTCAAAACCTTGTTCTTTAACTGCAGACTCTAAAGAAATCTTATCATAAAGCATGAAATCAATTTTTCCTGATTCTACTTGCGTGAATCTTGTGTTAATTGAAGTAGAATCTGCTGAGTAACTAATTTTGATTTCTTTATCTGGATTGGCTTTGTTCCAATCTTGAATTGACTTTGTATAATTTGATGCTGGATTACCAATTGTCGATTTCCCAGCCAAATCTGCCAAAGTTTTATAAGTCCCAGATTTCACGAGAACTGCATTGTTTGATTTTGAAAGTGGTGATGAGAAATAATATTTTTCAGCTCTACTTTTTTCCCAGCCAAAATCATTGGCTCCCATTTGGTATCGACCAGAATCAATCCCTGGTGCAATCCCAGAAAAATCTGTCACTTGAAATTTCACTTTATATTGTGGCAATTTCTTGAAAACCGCACGAGCAACCTCAATATCGTAACCCGTTAAATTTCCTTGACTATCTGAATATGTAAATGGCTTTGTTGCCCCATCTGTCGCAATCACAACAGATGTGGCTTTATCTGATGAATCTTTTGAACCTGATGAGCATGCAACCAAAGTTCCAGCAGCGATAAGTGAAAGAGCGGCAAATGTGACCTTTAGTGATGTTCTCATAAAAGTTCCCCTTTAAAAATTTGATAGACCTATCTTAACACGAACTTAAGACCTTTGCCATAAAAAAAACTTATAGCCAGATTTAGCTATAAGAATAACAAAAAAATAGCAATAAATGCTATTTCCTTCTATTATATTTAATACTCTAATGCAAAATCAGCCGACATATCAGTAACTGAACTGATTTTAACTGACTCACCAGGTTGTGGTGCATGAATCACTTGGCCATTTCCAAGATAAATCCCTACATGGTCTCCACCATAAAAGATAATCAAATCTCCAACTTTAGCTTGGTCAAGCCCGACTTGTTTTCCACTTGCAATTTGGTCCCAAGTTGTACGACCAATTTCTTTACCTAAAACTTCTCTATAGACGTAACTTGTGAATCCTGAACAATCAAAGCCAGCTGGTGTAGTTCCACCCCAAACATAGGGAACACCTAAATATTTTTTGGCTGTACTGACAAGTTTGTCAGCTCGTGACTGAACTTCTTTAGCCGCACTTTGTGTTTTTTCTACTTTTGAAACGGCACTGACAGTATCATTCATTGTTTTTGTTAAAACATCAAGTGAATTTGTTGCTGCTGACAAATCTGTCAGTGAACTTTGTGCCTTATTATCATCAAATACTGAATCTGCTTTTGCAGGATTCGCAATCAGGGCAGCACTAAAACTTGTTAGAAGTGCTGCAGAAATAATTATTTTTTTCAACATTGTTAGCAAGTATAACACAAAAAAACCGCCTGACAAGCGGTTTTACAAGCTTTTAATTTTTTGTAAATTTGTTACCGAAAAAATTTACATTTAATCTTTACGTAACAAAACCACTTAAACTCATTTCTAAAATAATCCTGAGATTTTTCCATCATCAGTGACATCCATTTTTAAAGCTGCTGGATTTTTAGGAAGCCCTGGCATTGTCATCACGTCCCCCAAAAGAGCAACGATAAATCCAGCTCCAATTTTTGGAAGTAGCTCACGAACTGTAACTTCAAAGCCTTCTGGCGCCGCTAAAAGATTTGGTTGGTCTGAAAATGAATATTGAGTTTTAGCCATGCATACTGGCAAATCATTCCAACCATTTTCTTCAATTTCTCTCATCTGACGCTTAGCTTTTGGTGAATAATTGACTTTGGAACCGCCATAAATTTCTGTCACAACTTTGTCAATTTTAGCTGATAATGGCTCTTTTAGGTCATAAAGATAGCTAAAATCATATTTTTCTTGTAACATTCCTGACAGTTTTTCGGCCAAATCTAAACCACCTTCACCCCCCTTAGCAAAGACTTGGGTCAATGAAACTGGAACTCCCAATGCTTCTGTCAGCTCTTTTAATGCTGAAATTTCAGATTTAGTATCCGATGCAAACTCATTAATTGCCACAATCACTGGCAGACCGTAACTTTGCATATTTTTAATATGACGTTCTAAATTAGCAAAGCCTTTTTTAACGGCCTCTACATTTTCCTTAGTCAATTCTTTTTTATCAAGGCCACCATGCATTTTAAGTGCACGAAGTGTAGCCACAATTACTACCGCATCAGGTTGTTTTCCGAGCTGACGAGTTTTGATATCCAAAAATTTCTCACCACCAAGGTCAGCTCCAAACCCAGCTTCTGTAATGACAATATCCGATAGTTTTAAGGCTGTTTTTGTTGCCAAAACAGAATTACAACCATGTGCAATATTGGCAAAAGGCCCACCGTGAATCAAAGCTGGCGTTCCCTCAATTGTCTGAACAAGGTTTGGTTTCAGTGCATCTTTCAAGAGCATCGCAATAGCCCCTTGAACCCCTAAATCACCAAGAGTTACAGGTTTACGGTCATAAGACTGAGCCAGAACAATTTTTCCTAAACGTTCTTTCAAATCACTGATTGAAGTTGCCAGACAAAGAACCGCCATAATTTCACTGGCTACTGTAATATCAAAACCATCTTCACGTGGCACACCATTTAAAGGGCCACCAAGTCCAACAGTGACATGACGAAGGGCACGGTCATTCAAATCAACAACACGTTTCCAAATGATTCTTCTTGGGTCAATATTTAACGGATTTCCTTGATGAAGCGAATTGTCAAGAAATGCCGAAATAGCATTATTGGCAGTTGTAATCGCGTGAATATCCCCTGTAAAATGAAGATTAATATCTTCCATTGGCAATACCTGTGCAAAACCACCACCAGCAGCTCCTCCTTTAATTCCCATAACAGGCCCTAAAGAAGGTTCACGTAAGGCCACCATTACATTTTCACCTTGTCTTGCAAATGCATCAGCCAAACCAACAGTAACTGTCGATTTTCCTTCACCAGCAGGTGTGGGATTAATTGATGTCACCAAAACAAGTTTTCCTTCAGACTTTTTATCAAATTTATCTAAAACCTCTAAAGGAATTTTAGCTTTGTATTTACCATAAAGTTCGATATCATCAAATGATAGTCCAATCTTTTCAGCAATTTTGGTAATAGGTTGAATCTCAGCAGCTTGAGCAATTTCAATATCCGTTTTCATAATTCTCCTCTAAAGGCTTCTCATATTTGAGTTTAATTATACTAATTTTAATATTATTCTAACAAAAAATGAAGCAATTTTCCTTTAATAGTATTTATTTTGGCAGGCTTAGCTAAAAATTGTTCGGAAATAAAAAACTAGCTCTCGCCAGTCTTTAAATTTTTTCAATTTTAACAGCTGTTCCATAAGCAGCGACAGAATCAATATTTTGGAAAGTCGATGAATCAAAACGCATCGCAACAATTGCATTTGCTCCTTTGGCTTTAGCTTCCTCTCTCATACGATCAATCGAAGTTTCACGGGTTTCATGTTGAAGTTTTGTATAACCATTTATTTCGCCACCTACAACAGTTTTCATTTGTTGACCAGCACTTGAAAATAAATTTCTTGAACGCGTTGTTAATCCGAAAACTTCACCATATACTTCAGTAATTCGATAACCAGCCACTTCATTTGTAGTCACAATAAGTATTTCTTCCATTTTAACCCTCTTTTCATAAAACATAATTTTAAAATAATTATAGCATGACTTAAAAAATAGTCAATACTTTTTATTTACTACTTTTAGTTTTGGTAAAGAACTTCAAATTCTTCACAAAGCACTTCCATATTAGGACTATATACTTTTAGGTCACTCCAAAAGTCTTGATGCACTTTCCGCCAGTAGTCTAAACTTTGATCCCCTTCTCCTTCTTTAAAAGCATGCTCAGCGCTGACATCAAAAAAATTTCGCACATAAACTTTAGAAGTTGTAATAGCAGCTCTTGGTTGACCTTTTCCATCTAGTAAAATATCAAATTTTCCATCAACTGAAGGGAATGGTTCATCTTCACCATACTCAGCTACAGCGCTAGCCGTCGCCCTTTTTTTCCCCTCCAATACTAAATCTAAAAGTTTGTCAGCCAATTCTGGCTCAGTTATTGAACCATCAACCTCGTTGCAAAATGCCCAAGCCCACCTAAAATTTTCTCTTGCCAATCCTGCTTCTTTGATAAAATCTTCGTAAGTCATCTTTTCTCCTTTATTTGAAGGAAAACTTAATTTCCTATTTATTCCATCATATCAAAAATTTTTAAGCGCAGATGATTAAATGCATTTTTATTGATAATAAATAAAAAAGTCCTGTCATTAAGACAGAACTTTAACTACTTATTCAGAAATCAAAGTTTCCAATCCAACTTTCATCATATCTGTGAAAGTCAATTGACGCTCTTCAGAAGTTGTTGATTCTCCAGTCAAAATATGGTCAGAAATTGTCATAATTCCCAAAGTTTGAACTTTATATTTTGCCCCAAGATAATAAAGGCCAGCAGCTTCCATTTCAACAGCCTTCACACCAAGTTTTCCAACTTTAACTGCATCTGGACCACCGTAGAACAAATCAGAGCTGAGAATATTTCCAACGTGAGTTGTAATTCCAAGGTCTTTTGCAATATGATAGGCTTTATCAAGCAAATCAAAATCAGCAATTTGAGGGAAATCAAAATCAGGGAAATCATTACGAATAATCGCTGAAGTTGTCGCAGCTGCTTGCCCAATGACAAGGTCACGAATATGAACCTCCTCATTTACAGAACCTGCAGTCCCAACACGAATTAATCTTTTTACACCGTATTCTGTAATTAATTCATTAGCATAGATTGAGATTGAAGGAATTCCCATTCCTGTTCCCATAACAGAAACACGATGGCCCTTGTAAGTTCCAGTAAAGCCAAGCATTCCGCGAACTTGGTTAAATTGCACAGCATCTTCAAGGAAGTTTTCTGCGATAAATTTTGCGCGAAGTGGATCTCCTGGTAAGAGAATTTTATCTGCGATTTCGCCTTTTTGAGCTTCGATATGTGGTGTTGGCATTTTTAATTTCCTTTTCTTTTAATATAATTATCAAATTTACTGACAGAATTTCCATCAGTAAGTTAAGAACTTAATTTTTCCAGCGTTTCAAACCTTTGAGTTGCATTGGATAAAGCATTTTGAAAAGCCATTTTTGCATTTTGAGCATTGAATTATTATCTAAACCTTTTCCCCCAATTTCGACCATTTCATCAAAAGTAAGTTCGGGTTGGACAAATCGTCCTTGCATATAGCAATAGATACAATAGTCTGTTGAAAATTCTCCATTTGCTTCAGTTCCCTTATAAGAATCATCAGCAATTGGCATTCCACACGACTGACACAATGCTTTCTTAGCCATAAATAAATCTTTCTTTCTAAACTCTGTCAGTAAAATTTACTGACAGAAATTTTTTCCTATTAAACCAAAGCATGCAAGAATGATTCACCAGTTTGAGCCTTCTTAACAGAGAAATTTTCGGCAACAGTTGCTGAAATATCAGCAAAATGTCCCACTGGTAAAACTTTAGGGTCTTTCAATGATTTAGAGAAAATCACGAGTGGAATATATTCACGAGTATGGTCAGTTCCTACGTATGAAGGGTCATTTCCGTGGTCAGCAGTAATCATCAATAGATCATCTTCTTTCATTGCATCAATAATTTCTGGCAAACGACCGTCAAAGTCTTCAATTGCTTTTCCGTAACCTTCAACATCGCGACGATGTCCATATTTAGCATCGAAGTCAACTAAGTTTGTGAAAGAAAATCCTTCAGTAAACTCAGCTTTTGTCATTGCTTTAAGCAGACGGTCAACCCCGTCCATATCGTTATGATTATGCCCCATATCATATTTTACACCTACTGTGTTGAAAATATCTGAAATCTTCCCAACTGAATAAGTATCAATTCCAGCCTTATAAAGTTTTTCCAAAACTGTTTCAGCAAATGGTGACAAAGCATAGTCACGACGTCCATCAGTCCGTTCAAAGTTTCCAGCTTCTCCAACATAAGGACGAGCGATGATTCTACCAATCATGATTCCAGACCCTTCAAGGGTAATTGAACGAACATATTCACAAATTTTATAAAGTTCTTCACGAGAAATGACATCTTCATGTGCCGCAATTTGCAAAACAGGGTCTGCTGAAGTGTAAATAATCAACTCACCAGTTTCCAATTGACGAGGACCAAAATCTTCAATGACTGCTGTTCCAGAATAAGGTTTATTTGCTTCACGAATGATTTTACGACCAGAAAATTCTTCAATTTTTTCAAGTAAATCCTCTGGATAACCTTCTGGATAAGTTGGGAATGGCGTTTGAATATTCAAGCCCATAATTTCCCAGTGCCCAGTCATTGTATCCTTACCTTTTGAAATTTCTTCTAGTTTAGTGACATATGCTGCTGGTTTATCAGCTTTTGGAACCGTTTTGAGCGGACTTTCGCGCGGGATATTCCCCCAACCCAATTTTTGAAGGTTAGGCACATCAAGCCCGCGAATTTCTGAAATATGACCAATCGTGTCTGAGTTCACATCATTAATTGCTTCATGCGTTTCAACGTCATGATTAAAGAATTTGTCAGCATCTGGTGCAGCACCAATTCCGACAGAGTCCATTACAACAAGATGAATACGACCAAATTTTTTAGGCATTATATCTCTCCATTTCTGCTGCTATATCAATAGCAAAACTAACTAATTCTATTATACATAAACTCTTCCAAAAAGGGCAGTCAAAGCTGTTAAAAAAATACAATTTTCTTTCTAAAATCTGCTTTTTGATTAATAATTGCCAGAATAAAAATCATTAGAAATTTTATCTAATGATTTTTATTCTTTTATTTTAAACTTTCTTGAAATTGTATTTTTGCCAAATCAAGATTTGCTTGCGAAATCGCTGTAACTTCTGACTGACCTGCTACTTCACTACTATGGACATTAATTTTTTTAATCCTTATTGCTCCATGGTAATTTAATGCTAAAGCCTTAACATTTTCAAAGTTAAAACTTGTTTTAAAAACCTTAGGAAATGCCGTCAAAATTTGACCATAATGTCTGATTAAAACACGTGGACTTTTGAGTTTGCTAACGACTGCCATCACCACCTCTTGCTGACGTGCAAAAGCTTTTTTAGTATCTCCAGCATTTAACAAAGTAAAATATGCTGCCACTTCCTCTGCTTTATTTAAAGCAACTGTCCCTTGAGGAAACTTAAATCCTTGTGCAGTAAATTCATTAGCATTTTGAATGGATACGCCACCAATTGCTTGAACTAATTCTCCCATTTGATCTAATTCAATTCTTACAAATTTATTAATTTTAACCTGAAGTAGTTTTTCCATTTCTTTAATGACAGCCGCCTCTCCCTCAGAATTATAGATATTTAGTAAGGTTTGTTTGTCTGGAAGTATGGCACTTGTAGAAAGATTGATAACGGTAGTTTGTTGTAACCGAGGGTTTGTTGCTGCCAAATTTGCTGACACCAATACATCTTTCTCATCAATTTTACTTATTCCAAGAATCGCTGTCGTAAATGCCTCTTTCTTTTTTAATGAAACAGAGGTCATTTGCGTTGGCGGATTCACATAAGCCTTCGTTACGGCTGTTTTCAAATCAAAATAAACTTTTCCACCAACAGCTCCTAAAATAATGATAAAAAACAAAAGTACAAATAAAAATATTTTTAAACCTTTTCTCTTCTTCTTTTTGTTTCCACATTTTATTTGCCTTCCATCTTCTGCCATTCTAGATTTAACCATTTTATTCTCCTTAACCTGCCATAATTGACTCAATCAAATCTAAGACTCGGTCCGTTGATTTTCCATCTCTAAATTTATACATTTTATCAGTAAATAATTGCCGTTTCAAATCATCACTCTCTGTTTCATCATTAACAGCTACTATTGCTTTAATTAACTCATCTTCATTTTTAGTGACTTGCCCTGGAAATTCATTTTCATAATCAATCGTAAATCCAGGCTTATGTGAATATGTCATTAAATCAGGACTATAAGCAATAATTGGTTTATTAAAGACCATCCAATCAATTGCAATTGCCGAATAATCTGTCACTAAAATATCGGTCACACAAAAAAGTGAGGAAATCAACTCATCTTGAATATATAAAACATGTTCATTTTTTTCATAATTTGAATGCTGAATAAGTGGGTGACTTTTATAAATGACTATATAATCATTTCCAATTGCCTGATGAACCTTTTCTAAATCAATCAGTGCTTCCTTAAAATGCGTACTAATCCGTCCTCTAAATGTTGGAGCATATGTGATAATTTTCTTACCTTTTAAAAGAGGATATTTCCCTAGCAATCTCTGATAAGTCAAGTCAACAAAATTTTGGTCGAAAATCTTATCATTATTTGGAATTCCAGTAACAAAAACCTGATCCTCTATGACATTAAATGCACGCGCAAAAATTGGTTTTAAAAAATCAGAGTTAACAATCGTATAGTCATAATGATTAACGATATAGTCTCGCTCCACATCATTTCCAAATTTTTTCAAAGCGCCTGTCGCATGCCACAACTGTAAAACTTTAACATTCTTACGGTGTGGAAACTTGGAAACAACAAAATTATTGTAATCAATAATGACTAAACGTGAACTTTCAATCAAAAATAATTGACGAATACAAGCATAACCATATTTTATATTTCCCCAAAGTGATGATTCAAATTTGAACAAAACTGTCCGCAATTCATATTTATTTTTTTCGCTCAACCGATCATAAATCAACTTAAAATCTTTTGATAAATTATCATGTTCTAAAGAAATAAAAGTAATCCGATTCTGTTTCACCCTAGAAATAAAGGCAAAAGGATAAAAAATCCCAAGAATTATTGTCAAAATAATTGATTTAGTTTTCATAAAAAATCCTCTTAGCAACCGTAGAACTAACATCACCATCATTCCATGAATTAAAGACTTGATTAAATGTTCTCAAACGTTCATAATCAAAAACACCTTCTTTAAGTCTTCTCAACAATTCTTTTTCTGTTTTAATCACATCATTAGGCAACTCATCAGGAACCTTTAAGTAAAATCCCCTCAATTCTTGCTCATATTGTTCAAAGTCATACATATAAAAATAAATTGGACGGTTTAAATTCGCATAATCAAAAAATACACTAGAATAATCTGTAATTAAAACATCACTCATTAAATAAGCATCATTAATATCCGCGCTTGCTGCCATAAGATACACAAAATCACTCAAATCATTCGGAACCTGATAAACATTAGAAATCAAATAATGAGGTTTAAACAAAATAACTGTGTCATCACCTAACTGATTCTTCCACTTATAAAAATCAACAGCCAATTCAAATCTATATCCTTTTATTCCAAAAGAATCATCGCGCCAAGTTGGAGCATAAAGAACAACTTTTTTATCAATTGGCAAACCATAGCGCTGTTTTAGTTCCATACATTTACTAGAATCAACATTTACCAAACAATCAACCCTCGGATATCCAACTTCCAATAGTTTCCCTTTATCTAGATTAAAAGCGCTAGTAAAAGCTTGACTTGAAAAAGGATTAGGCGAAATCAAATAATCCCAATGCCGACTATCTTCGTCATAACTCCTAAGCATCTGCTGATAAGATAAACGACTTCGATAATAAGTAATACCATTATCTAAAATATCATGTCCCAAACGTTTCAAAGGCGTTCCATGCCAAGTTTGTAAATAAACCTGCTCCCCCTTTTTATGATAATAAGGAGCCATTTTTGAATTAAATACCCAATACTTTGCTTTGGAAAGTAAATAATAATAACTAAATGAGTTAAAGTTAACTACCTTAGCCCTATTAACGGACCGTTTTACTTTAAAAGCCCAGACAAAATGATAACTAGCAAATTCCTCATGATCTCTTAAATATTCAAAAAGATATCTTGGATTATCTGAATAAGCCTTTCCATTAAAAGAAGCGAAAATAACCAATTTATCATCTGTTTTTACAAATTTCCCTAAAATCAAAAGGAAAAGAGATAACATTTTTCTAAGTATTAATAATCGCATTTTGACTAATAAATTTAGCATTTTTCCCCTTTCAAATGATTTTAGCTCATTTGTTTTCGAATAATTTTTATCAACTCTTTAATTGATAAATTTGTTAAAAACGAATCTGAAATTTCATTAATAATTTCTTGACACTTTTTCAAATCCTTTTCTTTACGCAAAGCTTTTAAAATTTGATTAAGATCACCATCTTCCGGTTTACCTACAATTTTTAAAGAATTGGCAAGCGCTAATTTTGAAATAATAATCACGTTTGCTTCATTTGGTAAGATCACTTCTTTAATAAACTTTTTCTTATGCAATCGATAGATATCATCTTCGACTTTAACGTATAACTCATCACTGACATCTGGTTTAGGATAATTTGATTTTTGTTTTTTTATCAAATTTTCAAGTTGCAAAAATATTTTGATTAGTTTAGTTGGATTTCCTAAAAAAGAAAATTTAGAAAAAATCAGACTTAAATCGCTCATAAACTCATTTTCTATTAATTAGCGCTTACCACTTATTCATTTGGTAGTATTATCACTGCTTTCCTTTTTTGAATAAAGTTTTCCAATTTCCTTTTTTATATTTGAAGAAGAAACTTTACCACGTGGAAAATACATAATTTTTAAATTAGGAAATTCTTCTTTTAGAAAATCAAATTTTCCTTTCCAGTCATCACCCATCGCAAAAATATCAACATCAAACATATCAATATAAAGGCTCTTATCATCCCAAGATTGCTCTGGAACTACCAAATCCACATAGCGAATTGATTCTAAAACATACTTTCTTGTATCATAATCTTGAAAGCACTTCTTGCCCTTTTCTCCATTAAATTCATCAGTCGAAAGCATCACAATCAACTTACTACCCAGATTTTTAGCATTTCGTAACATATTGACATGACTCTCATGTAAAATATCAAAAGTTCCCGCAACTAAGACTGTTTTTTCTTTATCCATGTTTATCTCTCTTTTTATTTAAACTTTTTCTATAATAATTTTTCAAAAGATTTAACTTTTCAATGATAATGACAAATTCCGATAACGAAAATGTCCTGATCCAACCATATGCGGTCCTAATTCCAGATATTTCCCTTTGCATTTTAATTCAATATTAATATGTTTCCACTTTCCAGAACTTAGATTTTCAAGTTTGGCAGAGTAAATTTTGCTCTCTTTAATATTCCTAGTCACTTTATCATCATAAGTCCAAACGTAGAAAAATGCATCGTTTAAGTGAAGAGCAAAGAGATTTTCGACCCAAACTTCCATAGACAACACAAATTTATGCACTGAATTTTCATCATTTGAGATCTGAACCGGCGAACTATGCAAAATCGTAAAGCCCTCCATAGTTTTTCGATTAATCTCTAAAATCCTATTATTAACAAAGTATTCTCCAGAATCATCTTGCCAATATTTTTTTCCTTCACGGAAATCACCATTACTGATTAAATTATAACTAAGAGAAGTTTCTAAAATCTCTTTTGTTTTTTCAATTTTATTTTTGGGTTGAGAAAAATGTTCTAATTGATTAATCTTAAAATTTCCAAAGACATACTGATAAAGTTCTAGGAGGCTATCATTAATGACTGGAATACCTTTTTTTTGAGCATATTCATTAAATCTTTGCCAAACTTGGCTGGCATTATTTTTTCTTTTTGTTTCTTCTAAAAAATTAATTGTATTAACTAAAACGAGTGTTTCTGGTAAAAAGTATTGAATAAATTCAATGAATCTATTGAGAGATTGGCACCAAATAGAAGAATAGGCCAAAAATTCTTGAACAGACTGATTTGAGCTCATTTGCCTTTTAATTTTAATATCAGATAAAGGATAGGCCCCTTTTAGCTTTTTAAAACTATTTGTTAAAAAGCTTCCTTCTTGAGTTTCAATCACGCCGTTAAAAACGTCTCCATAGAAATCTAATATTAAAATATCCGGCTGTACCGCAATTAAAGCACTCAAACTATCTTTGTCTAACTCATCTAACATTTGCCGAGCATCATCAAGACTTAATTCTTTATCCAACTTTTTATAATCATACTCAACTGCCTTTGACATTAAGGAAATAAAAGATAAATTTTTTCGATAAAGTACAATTTCAAAATCCTCTTCACTTTTTTGTTTATTCTTATCGAACAGTTCTTGCGATAAATCTGAACCAATAATAGCAACCCGCTTTTTCATCCTTAATTTCTTCCTTTTTTTAAATCATTCATCATCTCTTTACACATCCACTTCTCTTCAATGATTTCGAAAACCACTGATGTCTCACGATGCTTATTAACTTTTTATTTTGTTACTTTTGGAATATGGCCCTCTTCCCAAAAAAATGACAATTCATAGAGTTGACGACTGCTTTTTGTTTTATTAACACCATTAATCCAACCATGCAAAAGTAAAGTTTCTACATTATTTTTTCCTTGCACAAGCTCTGCACCCCCAGGTCCCACAATTTGATTTTTCAACGATGCAGTTGTAGCCAAGGCCCCTTTATAATGATACGGTCCTGATAACTTTTTACTTATTGCGTATCCAGTAAAATAATTAGCAGTCGCATATGATCCTGCTGAAAATAGCAAAACATAAGTTCCATCAGGTGCTTGTGTCAAATAAGGTGCTTCAATCGTTAATACAGTTTCTGATTTTCCATTATCATTCGGATTTTTAACCTCTGTATTTGTCAAAAGCCTTTCTGCTTTCCCTGTAACCACCAAACCATTTTTACTTAGTTTCTGAAGCCACAGGGAACTTGTTTTACCAATTGCATTTCCATCATTTTTATAGAGAAGATAGTTCTGCCCATCGCTATCCTGAAATAGATCTGGATCAATAAGTCCACCCGCATTATCATCTGTTACTACGGGCTTTTCTTCCGCTTTAAAAGGCCCTTGTGGATTATTTGCCAAAGCCAGTCCAATAGAGCGTTTTTTCGATTTCTTATCAATAACTGATAAGTAAAGTAAATAACGTTTGCTCACTTGACTGATGTGAGGTGCCCAGATACTCCCTTGCGCCCAGATCGGTAAATTTGGCAAAGCCTCTCCAACAATCTGATAATTTCCTCCTGACTTTGACTTTGCAAGTGGAATATTAAAACCATCTGTCGATGTCGCATAAGCATAGTAAGTTCCTTGTTTATAAATCCCTGTGGGATCTGGAAAATTATCTGTCGCAAGATTGACTGGTTCCTTTTGTTCAAGTGTAAAAAAGAAACCAATTAGAAAAAATAGTCCCAAAACCAGCACAATACGTGTGATAATTTTTAAAATTTTCATTTTATTTGATGAAGTAAGCATTATTTAAACATACTCAGGTTAACCGCATCTCCCATCGCCTTATAACCAGCATTATTTGGGTGCAGGTGATCGCCACTATCATAAATCGGATTAAGTTCTTCCGAATTACCAGAGATTGCTAGTACTTTGGCAAAATCAACTGTTCCATCAAATGCACCACTCGTTAATATCCAATGATTTACTTTTTGACGAACTTTGTCTTTTTTCGCTGACCAAGTAGAATATCCTTTAAATGGTGGAAGCGTTCCAGCAATAATCCGTACTCCTGATGTATGTGCTTGATTGATTATTTTCTTATAACTCTCAATAATCTTATTAGCAGAAACCCCAGTATTGATATCATTAATCCCTTCTAAAAGGAGAATATCCTTGAGTCCAGGGCGATTGAAAACATCTCTATCAATCCGTGATAAGGCAGCTTGCCCAAAATAAGTATTTTTTGCCACATTCGTTGGTGAATCTGTTAAAACTTGATTTCCTGTAATCCCCTCATTGACAAGACTCCATTCATTCCCCTTTTCCGAATTTAATCTATTCATCAGAGTATCTGTATATCTTCCCTCATTCGTAGAGTAAAAACCATCTGTAAGCGAATCTCCCAGTGCAACAATAGTTTTTGTCGCCCTTGCCTCAGAGGCTTGCACATCAATACTATCAATAAACCACCAACTTGGCGTATCAATCCAACCTTTTGTGTCTGGAGATCTTGTCTTCTTTGTTCCTATAGTAATATAAGACGTTTCATTTGCCAACCAATGTCCCGTTTGTTCAATCGCCTTTGGAGTGTAGAAAGTCACAGCGAGACGTGTTCTAGCAGGAACAGCTAGCTTAATTGTGTCGCTTAGCAATTCCTTTCCTTGGGAAATCGTTGTTGTCGACTTTCCATTAAAAGTTATTGGTACACTATGCCCAATGACCTTCCCTTTGATATCCGCAAAGGCGAGGCGAGCATCTTCTACTTGCAAATCAGAATCACCAAAAGCATTTGTAAAGTTGACGCGGAGGCTATCACCTGCCACGGTTGTCACGAGCATATTTCGGATGGTCCCAGTATATTTATGATTTCCCATATCAACAGGCGAAGCCGCCCAAGTAGATAGCCAAGAACTAGACTTGTCATGTTTCGCTGCATTGAGCGATGTAACTTTACCAGAAGGTACTGCCGAATGAATTTTTTCATAAGCCAGCAAACCAATGAGTACCACTATGACGACAAGAATCAGGCTAAACCCAAATTTAAAAATTCTTGGTTGCCGTCTTTTTCTTTTTCTTACTCTATTATTCATTGAACTCTTTCTCCACAGCCTTTAGTGCTGCACCAAATACTTGGTCCATATCATAATATTGATAATTACCAAGACGACCACCAAAGATAACATTTTTAAGATCATTTGCTTCTTTGCGATATTTTTTGAAAAGCTCTGAGTTCTTTTCATCATTTACTGGATAATAGGCTTCTTTACTTCTATCCCAATCCTGTGGAAATTCTTTACTGATGATTGATTTTCCATCATCTGCATGATTGTCAAAATGTCGCCATTCCATGACACGGGTATAAGGCGTTTCAGCATCCGTATAGTTAATGACTGCATTACCTTGAACATTGTCAGACTCATGTACTTCACTCTCAAAACGGACAGAACGATATTCCAACTCACCATATTTATGGTCAAAAAATGCGTCAATCATCCCTGTATAAATAGTTTTGGGAAATTCTGACAGATAAGTTTCCTTATCCGCCAAAAAGTCGGTATTGACATGAACATCAATAAAATCTGACGCAAGCATTTTGTCAAAAATCACGGTGTATCCGTCAACTGGCACACCTTGATAGCGGTGATTGAAATAGTTATTATCAAAAGTATAACGCACAGGCAATCGACGAATGATAAAGGCAGGGAGTTCTGTTGCCTTGCGCCCCCATTGTTTTTCCGTGTAGCCTTTAATGAGTTTGCTATAAATATCCGTCCCAATCAATGAAATCGCTTGTTCTTCCAGATTTTTTGGCGCGCCTGAAATCCCAGTAGCAACTTTTTGCTCCGCAATTTTTGCAGCTGCTTCCTCAGGTGTTTTAACGCCCCACATTTGATAAAAAGTATTCATGTTGAAAGGTAAATTATAAAGCTCACCTTTGTAGTTAGCGACGACTTGATTGATGTAACCATTAAACTCGGTAAATTGCTTAACATAATCCCAAACTTCTTTGTTGTCGGTATGAAAGATATGTGCGCCGAAATCATGGACATTAATACCATTTTCCTTGTGCGTGTACATATTTCCACCAATGTGCGCGCGTTTTTCAATAATGAGCGAACGTTTACCACGTTTAGCAGCTTCATAAGCAAAGATTGAGCCATAAGGACCAGCTCCAACAATTAAATAATCATAGTTTTTAGTATTAAATTGCACCTTTAAGCTCTCCAGATTCATTTATTTTTCTTAAATATATTTTCTAGTGATTTTTTAGTTTCACTATTTATCGGCTCTCTGATGAGTTTAGAAAATACCTCTACAAAATTTGAAAAAGTAAATGAACGATATCTTGTTTCTAAAAATTTAGGATGTTTTTTGGCAAATAAGGCAACTAATCTTGTCCATTCCTCAATATATTCAAAGACCGATTCTTTCAAATTAAGTGAACTATCCCAAGGAAGTTTAATACCATCATCTTTCAAATATTCTTCCCATTGCGCAGTTGGTAGCAACAAGTAGCAAGAAAGAAAGTGAGTATGCGGAAGAAAATTCATAGATACATCAACCCAAACAGAGTTTGCTCGCCTTGCCTGATTCATCCAGAATTGAATGGCAAAACCTTCTGAGAAACGATTCAGTATCGTGATTTTCACCTGATCATGGCTAAATAAAATAAGATGCCCAGCAGTACCATAAACACAAGCAACTTCTTTTGCTCCCGCCATAATTGCCACTTGATCTCTAATTGAGTACTTTTCTGGTGAAATAATTTCATAGCCCTGAGAACGATAAAAAGCTTCAAAATAATCCTCATTTACCGTGATTCCATCAGAAAAATTCTTAGGTAGCGCTGTCCTTGTTAAATAAACTTTGTCAAACGACTTTGGTTCAACACTATCACGGATTGCATCATAAATTTTCATCGCTTTATCTTTGAAGCCATCATAAGCAATCGTTGACTGTTCTGGAATGATAACTTCACTAAAACACGTTGGTTCCTTAATTAAAGTGATTTGTTCTTTTTTCAAACCTAACATCATTAAGAAATCAAGATATTTAATTTCATCGTTCGGAGCGATAAAAGCATATTTGATATTTGGATCAGGATTTTCTAAAAACCACCACAACCTTCCGAGCGACTCTGTAAGAAAATGTCCAAAATGTGGATGAGCCACGCCGCAGTAAACTACTTTTTCTTCTATAATTTTTGGTTTATCTGATAAATTGTACCCCTTATCCACTTGACCAGTTTCATCAGATTCCCTTCTAGTCCTAATGTGACCTGCAATAAAATTTCCTAAATTATCGGTTACCCCGCCTGACCAAGCAGAATAATTAGAATCCGACTTCACCGGCAAAATTATACCATTTGATAGAACTTGAACCTTTGTTTCATCTTTGATAAACCAATCATGAGTACTTCTTCCCGCCCAACTTTCATAATTATCAGCAAAAACCTTACAGCTTGTTAATTCATAACTCATCTTATCTCCTTATCTCGAAGTTTTAGATAATTTTATTCTTATTCGGTATGGGAAGTCTCAAAATTTCATCATACACTCGTTCGGAATTATTTTTATCTGTATATTTAAAGAAGCTATCAACCCTTTTCACATATTCTTCTTCCATTAAGCAATCATTATCAATATAATGTTGAACTTTATTAATAACCGATTCTATAGAAAGGCAAATCTTACCAAAACCATCTCTTTCATATGAAAAATATTCTGGATTTTCCTCATCTTCCTCTTTTATAGAATGATAATAAATAATAGGTTTTTTCAAATAGGCAAAATCCACAAAAGCAGAAGAATAATCCGTAATTAGGATTGCTGATTTTTCGTAAATTTCATTATAAGAAAGCTCTGTACTTACAATCTCTATTTCTTCTGGAATATCAAAATCTTCTATTTGTACAAAGAACTTTGGATGGATCTTAAAAATAAAGCGATAATTATTTTTTCTAAGTAATTCAAGTAAATTTTCATCATTTAAAAATTCATTGATTGATTTAAAGAAATCAGACTCCTTAAAATGCTTGTCATAAGACCCGTCATCCTTGGAATATTGAATTCGCCAAGTAGGTAAAAAAGTTATCACATTTTCTGCATGATTTTTCAAAAAATCAAATCTTGGCAATCCTGTCAATTGAACTTGCTTCTCTTTAAAACCAGTATCTTCTGAACGCATTAGCTCATACTCTTTTTCTGTAGAAGTGATCATAAAATCAAAGTTTTTACTCGAACTATTTAAATACCAATCTGAAAATGAAGTTTTTCTGATGATTCCATGTTGCAAGAAGACTTCTTGAGCATTTGAGAGTGCCTGAACAATCAATTTAAATTCATATTTAGGAATATTAGTGTCAATATTTACCCATTCCCAAAAAGTTGTTGATGAAATCACTTTTTCAGCAAACATCAATAAAAATTTATATTCAAAAGAACCATAAATGATGATATTAGCACTTACTCCTTCAAAATTTTGATAATAAGTTTCATCAGGAATAATCATAAATTTTTCAATACCATCTTCTCTATTTGCACAATATCTAAATAAAGCCTCTGCGTTATCCCCAATTGTTGTTGGACGATCTATAAAAAGCCAAATTCTTTTGTTTCGATAACTTTCAAAATAGTCAACATAACGTTCAAATAAAAAATTATCTTTATAGTTTTTCTTTCGACTAAGGACGGTATTGTTTAAACTATGTTTGGTCAATTTTTCAACTACAAGCGCGTGACTGGACCATGATTTTTTAATGATAGCTTCTTCTCCAATAAAGAAATCATTTTTCCAATAAAATCTTGAGTTCCAACCATGTACTAAATGAGCAGCTGCATACTTATCATGATAGTTAAAATAAAACTCAATACTTTGAAGTTCCTGATTAAGCATCCCAGCCAAATTAATATTAAATTCAAAATCAACAGCTGGAAATATTTCTCGTCCTAAATAATATTTTAAGTCATCATGTTTGGATTTATTGAGAACTCCTTCAATGAATTCTCCTCTATATTTAGCAACTAATTTCACTTCATTAATCATTGGTCGAACATAAAAACCTCTAATTTGTAGTTGTTTTTCTCTTTGATTTATCCAATTAATTTGTGCATTCCCATCAAGATTTTCAATCACTTCATCAGCAATCTGAAAACGTGGTTCTATCTCATTAACAGCATTTCTCAAATGTATCTGTCCATATTTTAAGGACTTAAAATAAATTTGATACCAATAAGGAATATATTTTTGTTCAAGCAAATCATCATCAACTTGTTGCAAGATATATCTAATATTTTCTAAGGCTTCATCTAAATCAAAATTATTTTCATTATTGATTGGCTTATTTGATTTAAACCAGTGTAAATCATATAAGCGACTAACTTGATTTTCTCGAGGAACTTGCCCTAATTTCTGCACAAATACTTCAAATTCTTGCTTGTAATAAGAAATTCGATTATAAAAATCAGAATTATTCTCTGCATTATCAATAGTACTTGATTCATCTAATCTTTTACGAAGATAGTAATAAAGCTTATCATTATACCAGCCTACAATATGTTTTTTATTAATGATTTTCAAAATAAAATCAGCATCTTCAGAGATGGTCATTTCCTCATTGAAGCGCACCACTTCCAAGGCTTGAGAGACAAATAGTCCAGAATTAACATGTGAAAAGAAGGCAAAAGATCTGCTCATATCAAGAACCCCACTTTTTCCTCTATCTACAGCTTTGTAAGAATAATGAAGTCCTTCTTGTTTTTCAAATGTACGTATTGGAATAAATACCGCATCAGGAATAACTTGTTCATCCAATATTTCGAATTCTTCATCCATTTTTTCATACTGTTTAAAAAAAGCAATCAAAGTTTCCAAATGATTTGGATCATATTTATCATCCCCATCAATAAAACAAGTATAGGGTGCTGAAAAATTTTCAAAACAAAAATCTAGACCCGCATTTCGTGCAGCAGATACTCCCTGATTTTCTTGAGTAATGACAACAATGCTTGGATACAGAAAACGTAAACTCTCTATCACTTCTTGCGAGTTATCAGTGCTTCCATCATTTATAATCACTAAATTGATATTATCAAAACCAATCGTTTGGTGAGTAATACTATCAACAGCATCCACTAAATATCGTCCAACATTGTAAACTGGAATAATGCAATTGACTAATTTTTTATTCATTATTTTCCTTCTATCATTTATAACTTTAGTATTATCTATCTTCACAAAATATTTTAATTGACCGTATAACTATTGAATTATTTCTAGCAACTGCTTCCGCGTTTAACCCTAAAAATTCAAAAGAATAGTCTGCATTAAATTTGCTCTTCCATACAACTTCACCATTCTCATTTGTTCTTTTTAAATCAATATTTTTATATTCATTTTCTGAATGAATAAATAAGCTATTTTCTAACGATAAAGTAGATTCATCAGTTATTATTTCAATAGTATATTTTTTATTGATAATCATTCTTGACTTAATCATAAAATTCAACCAGATATTATCCTTACCCAGAAGCTTTGAATTTCTAATGACTTCTATTCCGTAATCTTTAAAGTGCATTGTAAAATAGGGCGAAGTCCAAGGTAATAGAACATCCCAATCATCAACATTAAATAAAATAAGACTTTTTTCAATACTTATATCTTCCTCATAAAGAAATTGATTAATTAAAGAAAGCTGAAAAGGTACAGTCTTCCCAATAAGTGCTGCATGACTTGTAAATGGATCTACCACATGAGGGATATTTAAGTTCAAATTTAAGAGATTTATTTTTGAAAGATTTAATTGTTTCACAAAAGGGTAAGTAATAAACGCAGTATCTGAACAGAGAATTTTTATTTTTTCGGGACATAAAGTCGTTTCCTCCAAAAGCCTATTAATTTTCGGAGCAAAATTATAATCAACAAGATCAAACATATGTTGAACATCCTTTACCTCGACCCAAGCTCTGCGATCGATAACTGGATCGATTGCAACGACTTTATAGTTGCCTAACAAGCCATGATAAAGAGCTCCTGTCCCACCTCTTGAATTTCCATACATCACTATATTTCCAGATGAAATATTATATTTATAAGCAGTATTTTGAATAAGTTCTTGAATAATAGTTTCATAATTTGGAAAATTTATCGTATTTTGGTAATAAGAGCCTGAAATTAAGTTGCTATCCGCAATTCTTAAAATATAAGTATTCTTAGCAATAGAACTTGCTAATGATTCCCACGGTGAATTACCAAACATTCGAAGTTTAGCTTGTGTTGAAATCATTCGATCAGCAGGCATAAAAAATACAATCAGTTTGTTGGAAAGATATTGTTCGTTTTCTATAGGAAGTTCAATATTATAATGAATATTTTTGTACTTCTCCATTCCCAGATCAATTTCAGTATTTTTTTGAACCGTATATTTATGATCACGGTAACCAACAATTGACTTATTATTTAAAGCTAAATTTTTTAGGAACTCATAATATTTCCAATCCTCCAAAAAAGTATCCATCGACTTCAAATCTTTTTCAGCGTCCACTTCAAAGTATTCAGTCATTTATTCCCTCTTCCTAAAAAGTTATGATATGCCGCCTGCTTAATCCATTCATTTTCTATCGTTTTATAAGCTTCATCAAGATATTCCTTTTCAATTCTGCTCAAAAACTTTACACTCTCGAATTCATTAGCAAAAGTTGGTGATATGCTCGTTTCAATAAATGATATTTTTCGAGATATAGTAATTGCTGTATTCCTTGTAAATTTAAATTCAATAGTATCTTCTGGTATAAGATTAATGTCTCTAAAAAAAGGGTAGAAATTATAAAAGAGCTTTTTACTTACCCGAGTTGTTAATAAACTGTATCGATAATTTTTTATCCCTATCTCAATACCAAAAGCATAATCCTTATCTTTTCTGAGGTTTGATAATTCACTAAACTTAGCATTAATTTCACCTTCTTTTTCCTTAATCTCAGAAACAGATTTAACGGCATAGATTTTATCATCTGTTGAAGAATTGAGTTCAGTAATAAAAGGAATGACTTTTCCTTCTACCTTCCATAACTCATTTGGCCACTCAAGACTCACTTTTATATCTATACTGGAAAACTCAGTACTGATATCAGTAAGTTCAATATTAATTGGAAGCCTCCTATCAAATGTATCCAAAATAATTTGTGGAACTATTTTAAAACCGATATTGCCAAAATCATTAATATAAATCACTTTATGTAGATCACCCTGCGAACCGATACCTAAATCATAATAACGAAGTGCCCGTGGATATTGCTCATAGTTTCTTTGATAAAAACGCCAGACAACCCCATCTATTTTTGCAATTAGATAATAACGAATAAATGGTTCTATTTCATTATCTTTGACAAAAATTGTGATCACTTTCCCTGAAATTTCAAAGCTATTTTCTGCAACCTTAAAAGACGGGGTCAGTGAATTTTTTGACCAAAACAAGTCATCTATTTTCACAATATTTTCTAATTCAATTTGGAGTTTTGATTCAGATATTTTGACTTCTTTAACATATAAAGTATCAAATATTTTTTTCATGACTCCCCCTTCTTTGACGAATCGCTTGCAATATCGTCATTTTTTTGATTTTCTTATCACTGACGTTCTCTGAGAAAGCAACAAATTCTGGATTCTCTGTAATATAAGTTCCATCATTGGTCAAAAATCTCACTCTAAAGTCCTCATTAAAAACAAGAGATTTTACTATTATTCTAGTTCCTTTTAGATAATGCTTTTTCTTATTTTGTTTATCAAATATAGGTTTTATATATGAATAAATATTTTTTAGTGTAGTAATCTCAACAGGTTCTTCAACATGAATCAAGGCTTCTTTATCAAAAACCAACTGGCCTGCAGATGTGGTCAATATCATCTCTCTTTCATCAGTAAACCAAATATGAGTTACTGTAATAAGATAACCTGTGCTAAGAAATTGCTGACGTTCATTTTTATCGCTATAAAAAAGCATTGCTTTTTTAAGTTTATAAATTCCTGCTTTGATAGCATATTCTTTCATTGATATTTTAAAATCTTCAGGAAATGGAATTATTGAATTTTGATAATTTTCTTGCGAAATAATTTCTCCATCTGGCAAGCTATATTCATAACTTCCTTCATTATTCAAAACTGATTGAATTTGAATAAACTGTCCAAGATATTTTTCTGGAAGAGCTTTAAAAGCTAGTACAAACTGATGATCAGAAACTGGCTTGTATAAATTGACAACGCCAAACTTCTCTGACAGCAAAGCCCCGTCAGTACAATAAACTTGTAATTTATCAATTGCTACCAAATGTTCAATTTGACTTTTCAGTATGATGTAAAGTCTATGTATTCCAGCTGACAAACCATTAAATTCTTCGGGTGTAATTTGCAATTCATAAGTTACACCCGATAGATGAATCACTTTTTTACGGAAAACGTGATTAAGATTGTCGTCATTTCGTAATTCAACATAATTTATAGATTCAGGAACATAATAATCAAATCTCAAATATATTCCTGTTTCATCAGTAATTATTTCTCTACCATTTACAAGCGGCTTATTTATCCATGGTAAGTCCTTCTCCTCAGAAATAAAATAGTATAAATTACCAACTTTTTTAAGAGATTTATCAATTGAAGGAAGCGTGTGCCAACCCACAAATCTTAAAAGTTTCTCATCATTCTTTGTTTTTAAATATTCCCAAATATATCGATAAACATCTAAACTAAAATACAGATTGGGATCAAAACCTAAATCTGATAAATAAAGCTCAATCAATCTTCGTAATTTTTGAATAGAATTAACATTAAGTCCAAAATTGGTATCCCAACGAAGTGTAAAATCAACTAATATCCACTCTAAACGTCTCGTAATAAATCGTTGAATATCCTCGACATCGTTATATGTTTCTATCAAATAAGATAGGGTGCGAAGCCATGAAATTAAAAAATTTTCATTAATGTTCCTACTGAGCGACAAATTATCGTCATCTCGATTAACATATGTCGTAATTTCTGGAACTTGAGATATTTTTTTGGAAAAGAGGAGAGCTTGATAGAAAAAATTTACATCATCTGCTACACGTTGGTCAATAAAATGTAAGTTATGCTCTTTAATCAAAGAATGTCTAATCATGTTTCCTTGAGGTCCAAGCCAGTTATAAAAATCATAAGGCAGTTCAGAAATTGGCAAACTTTCACTTTTTTGAGCATTATAAGCTCTTGTCATTAATTCTAATTGCCCATTTTTACTACGTACAACTCCTCCAAATACCATATCATCTCCAGATTTTTCTAAAGAATGATAAAAAATTTCAAGTCCCTTTTGATCATACCAATCATCCGCGTCTAAAATAACCAGATATTCACCTTCTGCATAAAGGAGCCCAACATTTCGTGGACCGTGAGCACCTCCCGTATTTTCATCAAGAACATACAGCTCAATATTTGGATATTTTTTCATGAATGTTTGAACTTTATCAACTGAATCATCTGTTGAACGATCATCTACAAAAAGAATTTGTAAATTTTCAATTCCTATAGATTGATTAACTAATGAGTTCATCATTCTTTCAAGATAAGGAGAATTATTATAGTTGGCTATAATAACTGATATTTTAGGGCGATTCCCGATTCTCTCAGATTTTTCTACAGTGACACTAGGTAATCTTTCTTTCCATGAATGATCATTTAAATCAAAGTTATAAGTTTTAAACTCTTCCCTTAATTTTTCTTCCACTTTTTCTCCTTTCTCTGAATAATTAAATGACATTAGTCTTTTCATTAGTTATTTTAGATATCTCAACAATATGGTCATGATAGATATTTGAAATAACGTGTAATCCATAATTTTCTGATAAGTTTTCTAGTTCTTTTCTAGAAAATTTTACAATAAATTTATTATCCTTTTTTATGACTTCTTGTGCTTTTATAGATTTAAATGGGTCGTTCACCGCATGAAATTCAAAGTTATTAATCTCTTCATTAGTCAAAACTTCTATCTCAAAAACACTAAAATTGTTTTCAATATACATTTTATAAGCAGAAGCTCTTACATTGATGGGGATTTTAGGTAATATATTTCCAGGAAACACAAAATAATAAAGATTATTTATTTTTTTCTTTATTTTTAAACTTTCGCGATGTGAATGCCAATTTACAAATAAATAAAGATGTAAAAAATGTCTTTGTCGCAAATCAGACCAAGCAATTTTCCTTGCTTCCTCCTTAAAATACTTTTGAGGATTAAATGTTAGGTCTCCCAAATATTTATCTAAAGAATTTTTGAAATCTTTCAACCTTTCAATCCCAAATTTATAACCTATATTTCTTCGTAATGCAAAATCAAGAACTAGCCAATCTAAGCGACGAGCTAAAAATCTTTCTTTTGAAATATCATTAGGAAAATTTTGATTAACAAATGCTAAAGCTCTTAACCATGAAATCATAAAATCTTTATTGATTGTTTTACTAAGACTGTCATTTTCAGAAATCCGATTAAGATAAGTTGTTTTTTGGGGAAGTTGTGAAATTTTATTGGATATTCTCAAACATTGGTAGAAAAACAAGACATCATCAGCGACCCGCTGATTGACGAAATGAAGTCGATTTTCTAATACTAAACTTGTAAGTACCATAATTCCTTGTGGTCCTAGAAATTCATAAAATTCGTATGGTAAATCTTGAATGTTTCGATTGATTTGTTTACCTTCTGCATAATAAGCAATACTTTTTGCCGAAACATGATGATCATTAACCTGAACAATTCCACCAACTACCATCTTATCTTGAGACTCATCCAATAAATCTGACATCGATTTTAAGGCATCCAATTCATACCAATCATCAGCATCTAAAATAACCAAATATTTTCCACGCGCTTTTAAAATACCTAAATTTCTTGGGGTATGAGCTCCACCTGTGTTTGTGTCAAATTGGTAAAATTCAATATTAGGATACTTAGCCAAATACTCTTCTATAACTTCCTTAGAATTATCCGTCGAACAATCATCAATAAAAAGAATCTGAAGTGTCTCAATTCCAATTGTCTGATTTACCAACGCGTTCATCATTTTTTCTAGATAGGGTTCATTATTATAATTCGCGATGACAACCGAAACTTTAATCTCTTCAAATATAGTGTCAGATTTAAAAACTTTATAACTGGGAATATCTTCTTTCCACTTTTGATTGTCTAAATAATTATAGGTTTCAAATTCTTTTTGTAATTTATTTTTATCCATTATTCTGCTCTTTCAGACATAATCCATAAACTGATTACGAAGTTTCATATGTAAATGTGCTGCAACGATTAAGACTCCCAAGGTAAAGCACCAAAAGACTAAAGCATACCCTGGTTTTTCCCAGAACCAGCCACGATGGAAAATAGCATCTCGAAAGCCTTCCATTACATAGATAAAAGGGTCTAATCGTAATCCCTGTCTAAGAGGTAACGGGAGTGCATCCATTAGAGTTAAATCAAGAGCTGCCCCCGAAACATAAAGTAAGAATCTAAAAATATAATTGATAATATGCAAAAAATCTCTAAATACAACTACAATTGTGGAAAATAATAAAGATAAAGCCATGACAAGCAAGCAAAGTGCAAAAAAATAATAAATTAATTGAAGATATTCAAAGCTTGGATAATATCCATGCTTTATTGCAAGAAGGATTCCTAGCAAAGTCATCCAAATTAGGATATTGAATCTTTTAAACATCTCTATGGTTGGTAAAACACTGATTGGAAATTTGACTTGGGTAAATAAAGAAAGTTGCGATTGGACTGAGGCAGCACCGGATTGGATAGAAATACTATAAAAAAACCAATTACCTAGACCGACAAACATCCAAGGAGCTGGCGGAATACCGCCAGAGATTTTTCTCTTAAACATAATAATAAACACAAAATAATAGATGCACAATTGTACAATAGGGTCAAGATATTGCCAAGTTGCTCCTAAAAACTTTCCTAACTGAGTACTTTTTGTCTGATACCTAGATACATTATAGATTAACGACATATTGCTCATCTGTTCTTTTAAATACTGGTATAAATCTTTCATCTGTTCTCTTATTGACTTTCTGTGCTTTTATTTTCAGGGAGGTTGATGACTTGTCCTGGACTAATTAGGCTAAGCTCTATACCAGGATTTATTGCTTGAATTTCCGCAACCGTTGTATTGTGCGCTTCCGCAATTTCCCCCAAAGTATCTCCTGCTTGAACGGTGTAAGTTTGAGTTTCTGAACTTGAAGAAATTTGCTCCGTACTGCTTTGCTTGCTATTTGAAGGAAGTGAACCTTTTTTTGCTTTACTTTCAGCACTTGTCAATTTAGAAGATTCAGTTGTCGTTGATTTATGAATATTTTGAGCAGCTTTCTTCTCTTCTTTTTTCTTTGCACTTATGCTCATACTGATTATTTCATTATTAAGTTTATCTGAAAAAGAAGGACTGGTTTTAAAAAGATTCTGAGTTAAAAAACCACGTGGGTCAGCTAATGCTTTAATACTAGTAGCACTACTTGTGTAAAATGCTATACCAATAAAGCAAATAAAAGCAAGTAAAACAAGAAATAATTTCGAAGCTATTGATAATTTATTGTTTCTAACAAAGTCCAATTGTTCCTCAAGACCTCTTCGTGAATAACTCTTTGGATTCTTATTATATTCGTCAGTCAGTTCCTCTTTTAAAATTTCTGTAGAATAAGTTAATTGTTCTCCTCTGACTCTGTCTTTATATTCATCTTGCTGCTCGACTGATAGGTGAATAAACCATTGAACAAAATTAATATACTGAGGTAGTATTTCATTTGTAGGTCCGTATCCTTTAACTTCTCCATAATGTAACCATAATACTTTATCGCACCATTTTTCGATTGCTAGCATATCGTGTGAAATAAGTAATATTGTTTTACCTTGTTTACGAAACTCAAACATTTTATCGGCAGATTTTTGCCCAAAGGTTCCATCTCCAACAGAAAGTACTTCATCGATAATAAGAATATCTGGATTTTGATAAGCAGCAATTGAAAAACTTAATTTAGCTTTCATCCCTGAAGAATAAGTTTTTAATGGTTGGTCAATAAATGGTCCAAGTTCTGAAAAGTTGATAATATCATCAAGTTTCTCTGCTATCTCTTTCTTTGTCATTCCCATCATGAGACCAACCACATGGATATTTTCTCTTCCTGTAAGGTTAGGAATAAGTCCTGTCCCTAAAGCAATAATACTTACATTTCCATTAACACTCAATGAACCTGTTGTTGGAGTCATTGTTCCACTAATTAGAGTTGAAATAGTAGATTTCCCAGATCCATTTAGACCGATAATTCCGATTGTTTCACCATCATGAACTTCAAAACTTACATTTCTTAAGGCCCAAAATTCTTGTCCTTTATCCCGATTTAAACCAAATAAAGTTTTCATTTTATTGCTTGTTGTCTCAAGCATCTCAAATCTTTTAGTTAAATTAGTCGCTTTAACCTTAAGTTTTTTACGATCATTATTTATCATTTCCCCTGAATTCCCCATCTACATTATCTATGTTTCTGATTTAACTAGCCTTCTTATCTATCTCAAGATAATATAATCGTTAACTGAACGACTATCCTGACTAGGATAGATAATTTGTCCATTTAATGACATCTGACTTGAACCTCCTCCGTCCATTACTTGGACATTTTCTAAATGGAGGTCTTGAAATTTTTCCATGATTGACTGATAGCCTGTACTTGTATCTGAAATAATGAGATAAATATTATTATCTTTATCGTTTCCAATAAAAGAATGAATTTCCCAATTAACCGTCCCGTCACTCGGTAAACTTTTTCCGTCCTTTATCAAAATTGATCCAAAGCTAAAACTCATTTCGGCACCCTTTTTCAAAATATCACTTGCTGGAGTGGTTGAATTATAAATATCTGACGAACCATTTTTATTAAAAACAAAGGCATTTGTAGCTCTTTTATCTGAATTCCAATCCTTAAATAATTTTCCATTATTAATTTGAAAACCGTTAATTTTTCCAGTAGTCATATTAAATCCTGAGGCATTCATAATTAGACTATTTGGATATTTACTGATAACTTCTGACATACTCAACACAGGGCTTTCAGCTGAAGTGGCAGTTTTCAAAATTTGTGGACTATGCGCTTTATAAATTTTAAAGTCTCCACTCGAAAGATCTGTAAATTTTTCACCAGTTCCTTGAGAAACTATCTGAAGCCAACTGGCAGTTCCAGTATTTTCCACTGGAGCTACTGGTTGAGAGATTTCTTTTGAACTTTTTGTTGTTGAGTGCTGAAATGAATAACCATTAGATTCGCTCGTTCTTTTAACTAGCTGTCCTCCAGTATTCGTATTAGCAGAAGAAATATCAGTTGCCTTATCATAAAAATATTTTTTGAAACCAATAAGTGCTATAAGCAGAACAAAGATTAGCGACACAATCACTATTTTTTTTGCTACACTTTTCTTAATCATGTCTACCTCTTTCCTGCTCAAAATATGATTTATCCGAAAACTGAACTAAGCCTTTCATAGTATATCACCCTAAATTTAGGATTTGTAGAAAAATTTAACATATTATGTAAAAACGTATTACCTTACAAGCGATAATTTTATTATTCGTTATTTTTTTAAGGTTTTTTTACTACACATGAACTTTAAGTTGCATTCATCTATCAATTGTATTATTAGTTTCATTTATTGTCAAGAAAAATAACGCAAAGTAACTTTCTTTGCGTCATTTAGACAAACCTAACCCAAGTGTAATAAAAAGACCTCAAATAATTTTGAAGTCTTTTTATTATTTATTCATTAATTCCAAGAAGTTGTTTAATTTGTTTTACTTGCATTTTAGCATATTCTGTTGGATTTGATTTTTGAAGTGCAGCAAGTTGAGCCGCTTTTTGTGGGTCAGCTTTAAGTTGGGCTTCCATTTGTTTTTGCATTGCTGGAGCTTCTTGACCCAATTTTTTAACTTGATCTTGAGTCAAAACTAACCATGTATCTTTAGGTACTGAAACAACTGAATTTTGTTTAACTAATTCATTTTGTTCACCACCTACACTAAATAATAATTTATAAAAGTCAGATAACCAAACGCGTCTTGTCGTTTTAGTTGTAACTGTTGCTTTAGTATCATCCACTAATTTATAAGTCGCTGATTTTTTAACAGCTTCTGAAATGTGTTTTTCATCAGGTTTAAAATTAGTGTCGGCTTTTTCCGATTTTTCATTATTTCGGTAAACAAAGACATAATTATCAGTGTTTTTACCGATTTCTGCTTTAATCATCATTCCATAAGGAGCTGATTTATCTCCAGCAGTATAAATTTGGTGAGTAGTTGAAGTTGTTACTTCTTTCATTCCCCAGTTATCTCTGATATGCATAGTTAGCATGGTCACAGAACCAGCTAATAAGAGAAAGGAAATTCCACCAACTAACCAATGAGCGATTGTGTTTTTTATAAACATGAAACCAAAGAAAGTTCCAATCATAAACACTACCAATAATAATATAATTAGCATTATTTATTTTCTCCTTTCAAGTCTTGTTCTTCAACAGGCACACCAGCAATCATTCGACCACTCTTCAAGAAGAGAGCAACTCCGATACCAATAATGGCAAAGACGAGTCCAATTGCGAATGAAGCGTGGTAACCTTGTAACATTGCTTCGATTGCTTTATTTGCAAATTGCAATGGATTTGTTGATTTTAATGATGAAGCAGGCATATTGTTAGTAATTACATTTTGAGCGACTGAAGAAAGGAGGGCAACAACAACCGATGACGCAACTTGACGCGCTGTATTGTTTGAAGCTGTTGCTTGAGCGACTTCATTAACTGGAACTGCATTCATAGCACTAGTTGTTAATGGCATCATTACCATACCAACACCAACCATACGTAATCCATACAGAAGAGTAACAAAGTGGTCAGGAGTTGTAGCTGTAAAGAACATAAATGGTACAGTTCCCAGTGCCAAAACGAGGAAACCAATCACTGCAAGTCGTTTTGAACCAATTCGGTCATAAACTCCACCAGCAAGTGGGGCAACAACAGCCATCATTAATGACCCAGGTAAGAGAACCAAACCTGAATTAAAGGCGGAAAGTCCATGGACATCTTGAAGGTAAAGAGGAAGCATCATTTCAACACCCATCATTGCCATTGTACTTAAAGCAAGTGCAAGAGTTACCAAAGTAAACTGTCTAATTTTAAAGACGCGAATATCAAGGAATGGATCGTCCATTTTAAGTTGACGTAAACCAAAGAGGAAGATAATAATCAATCCTCCAACGATTGGGGTAATAACGGTGTTAAATTTGCCCCATCCGTCAGTTGCAACATTAGTGAATCCCCAAAGGAAAGCACCAAAACCAACAACTGAAAGTAAAACTGACAAGAAGTCTAATTTCATTGGACGGTTCGGAATAACATCACGCATTGCAAAGATTGAAATAAGGAAAACAACTCCGACAACAATCATTGGAATAAGGAAAATTGTTCTCCAACTTGCTGCAAATGTCCAAAAGATAAGGTTAAATTTATGAGTAATTAACCAACCTGCAAATGTTGGACCTAAGGCTGGCGCAAGGACAAGAACAACTCCGGCAACCCCCATGATTGCACCCATTTGTTTAGCTGGAAACATGTTAACAAGGGCAACTTGCATCAAAGGCATTGTAATCCCAACTGCAATAGCTTGCAGAATCCGACCTGCTAGGAAAACCCACCAGCTTGATGTTGGAGCCGAGTAAGCAACAAACATTCCGATAAATAAAATTGCGTATGCTGTAACGTAAAGCCAACGTGTAGGGAATTTTGTTGCTAAATATGCTGAAATAGGAACCATAATCCCATTGGCTAATAAAAACCATGTTGTTGCTTGTTGTGCTGTTGACATGGAGATGTTGAAATCATTCATCAATGTTGGAATTGCTGTCCCGAGTGATGTTTGCATCAACATGGCTCCAAATGTACCAACCAGAATCAAAATAAGCATTCCGATTCGGCTATAATGTTTACCATGTATATCTAAATGGTAATCTTTTTCGTATGTATCAGGCATTTTTTTCCTCCTCTTTTTCTTTGTCTTCTTTAGCTAGCTTCATTCCAATTTCTAAAAATAATTTGAAATTTTCAATGAAACTTTCTGTTCGTTCTTCACCCATTTCTTCAAAAACGCGTGCTAAATTTGAGCAAGCTTCTACTCGAATTTCTTCCGCAACATGACGTCCTTTATCAGTAATGGCTACTAAAATTTTTCGACGGTCTGTTCTTGAAATCTCACGGGTAACTAAATTTTTACTCTCAAGATTATTCAAGATTGTCGCAATTCTTGCAGTACTTGTATGCGTAAATTTTGCAATCTTACTTGGAACAATTTGCTTACCAGCTTCCTTATAAAGATAGCCCAATACCAAATGCTCCCCTTGGGAGTAGGTATTAAAGCGGTGCATCATCTCTGCTTTTCCTCTTTTGATAACAGTTGTGAGGAAAACCTCCGCTGCCTTATTGTAATCCATTTTCACTCCTCCCTAACGGTAATATTTACTAACGACGTTAACTATTATAATCCGTTCACTATCTTTTGTCAAGAATAAAAATTTTAGTTTTTAATTTTTTTTTAAAATAAAAAAACCTATTCCAAAATAGGCTTTTTTATTTTAAAAATTATCCAACAATTCGTGCGAAGGCATTTTTTAATTCATTATTCTCTGTTTCTTTTAGATATAAATAATTATTTGTATTTCCTTGATTTTGTGCGGTATAAAGCACCATGGGATTTCCTGATTTAATAACAAAAAGATAAACATGATTAACACCAGAGTTTTTCTCATTCATATCTGAATAAACATCAACTAATTGATATCCTCCTGAATCTTCTCCCGTTTCTGACCATTTTAATTCAATAGGCTGATTATTTATTGCTGCTTTCCATGTTGAATTATTATCTATAACTGACCAAGGAATAGAGAGACCATATAAATTAAGATTGTGATTAGGACCATACTGACTGTAAGATTGTCCCATTTCTATCCCCCACGCTGACATAAACTCTGCAAGACGTTGATTTTTCTCTGGGTTCCATTTTCTTATTTGTGTAGAAGTTGAGGGGGAAATTGATTTTTCTATTGATGAAGAGGACTCTTTAATAATACTTGATGATTGGGTAGTACTCGAAGTGCTCTGAGTTATTGAAGAGCTTCGTGAGCTTTGGCTACTTTTAGAACTTTCTTTTGTTGTTTGAGAATTTTGTTTTGAACTACAGGCTGACATTCCAAGTGTTGTTACTAAAAAAATTGCAACAAGATATATTTTTTTCATCTTTTCTTCTCCTAACTACAATTTTACTTCAAAAGTAATTAAAAAACTACTAATGTCATTAAAAGAACTAAATAAAAAATAAGAGTCCCACACTTTAATCAAATAGGAACTCTTATTTTAGTTACTTTATGACTATGATTTTTTATTTCTTGCAGAAATAAGCAACATCATTGGACGTCTCATCTCATTTTTCATTTCTTCAAGATTTCTCATTTCTTCAAGATTTCTCATTTCTACAGGAGGTTTGGGTTCAATTAAATTAGCAAGTTCAAAACCAGAACTTAACAAAGAACTTACATAGCTTGTTAATGTCCGATGATACTTAATAATTGGCTCTCCTAAGAAATTGACTTCACGTTTTCCTTCATAATAATAATTATCAACTGGAAAATGAAGAATTTTACCTTCTGCATCATAGCACCAATCCTGTTTCCCTGATGAGGTATAGAGGGGATGTTCAACAGAGAAAATTAATTCACCATTCTTTTTAAGACACTTTGAAATTTTGCAGACCAGGTCTTCAAAATTTGAAATGTAGTGAAAAGCTAATGAACTAAACACAACATCAAAAGTATCTGCAGGAAAGTTAATATCCTCTATTGCGGATTGTTGATAGGTAATTTTTTTATCATTATTAATATCAAGAGCAACTTCAAGCATCTTGTGTGAAAGGTCTATTCCTACTACTTCTTTAGCTCCATGATTGACTGCATATTTACAGTGCCATCCATATCCACAACCTAAATCCAAAATTTTTTTATCTTGAAAATTTGGGAGTAGTTTTTCTAATTCAGACCATTCACCAGCGGCCTTTAATCCTTTTTGGGATCTTGACATTGATGCATAATTTTTGAAAAAACGTTCATTATCATATTTATTTTGTTTCATTTTTTTCTCCATGTAAATATAGTTCATCATTTTATAAATATTTACATGGAAAATACAATTTTTTGAGCAATAATTCCTTTGTTCATCTATTTTCTTTCATAATTGGATTAATTTTTTTTTATGTATTTTATATTCACATTCTATCATAAGTCATTTAAAATGTCATTCGGTTTGAAGGAATAAATAATAAAGAAAAGTAGAAAATCTACTTTTCTTTATCTTCAACTTCTTTAAGTGCCTTTGAAGCTTCACTAAATAGCTCATCGGCTTTACTGGTAGTCTTCTCAAAGGTTTCTTGAATTCCTGTTTGCGTACCAACTGTTGCATTTCGGAGTGCTTCATCTTCAAGTTCCTTCATTTGCTCATTGCTTAATTTGGGATTTGTTTCAGGCATAATCTACCTCCTTCTTGTTTTTATTATATTACACTTTTTAGAAAAGCGCTAACATTCCGCTCATTAAATTAAACATCAATCGTAGAATCTCAATTTAATAGTAGAAAGTTGTATATAACATCTCAAATTGCCTTAAAATAAAGGAATTATTTTGATGATATTTCGTATGAAAATAGATGAAAAAATATACTTTTTACAGTTTCTGCCCCTTCTCCCTTGATTTTATAAAAACAATAATAAAAAGCCCTTGATATACAAGGGCTCTTTATTTATTAGGCATCAATCGTAGAATATTGAGCGTTGTCTTCAATAAATTCACGACGAGGCTCGACTCTGTCTCCCATGAGCATATCAAATATTTTGTCAGCTTCCGCTGCATCTTCAACAGATACACGTGCCATCAACCGATGCTCAGGATCCATCGTCGTATCCCAAAGTTGATGATCATCCATTTCTCCAAGACCTTTATATCGTTGAACTGTAGGTTTTGTTCTTCCTTGTGCCCAACGTGCTAAAGCTTCTTGTAAATCTTTTTCTTGACTTTCACCTGGTTGAATGTATTCTTTAGTTTCCGAACCAACTTTAATACCGTAAATTGGTGGTTGAGCAATATAAACGTATCCTGCTTCAACAACTGGACGCATATAACGGTAGAAGAGTGTTAATAAAAGCGTACGGATGTGTGCGCCGTCGACATCAGCATCGGTCATGATAACAAGTTTGTGATAACGTGCTTTTGACAAATCGTAATCTGCTCCAAAACCAGTTCCCATTGCAGTGAATAGAGAACGAATTTCTTCATTGGCCAAAATTTTGTCCATCGTTGCTTTTTCCACATTCAAAATCTTACCACGAATAGGTAAAATTGCTTGGAATTCACGATTACGTCCTGATTTAGCCGAACCACCAGCCGAATCTCCTTCGACGATAAATAATTCTGTTTGTTCTGGATTATTTGATGAACAGTCAGCTAATTTACCGGGAAGGTTGGAAATTTCAAGCCCTGATTTTTTACGTGTCACTTCACGCGCACGTTTTGCTGCAATCCTTGCTTTACTTGCCAAAATCCCTTTTTCAACAATTTTCCGAGCAACTTGTGGATTTTCTAACATAAATGTTGTCAAAGCTTCCGCAAAGAGTTTGTTAACAATTCCTGTTACTTCTGAGTTCCCAAGTTTTGTTTTGGTTTGCCCTTCAAATTGTGGATTAGGATGCTTAACCGAAATAACTGCTGTCAATCCTTCGCGGACATCATCCCCAGTTAAATTATCTTCGTTTTCTTTAAGAATTTTATTTTGTTTTGCGTAGTTATTAATAACACGAGTAAGGGCTGTTCTAAAACCTTGCTCATGTGTTCCACCTTCGTGAGTGTTGATGTTGTTAGCAAAGGACATCACTACTGAATGATAAGTATCAGTATATTGCATTGCTACTTCAACAGCAATTCCATCCATTTCACCTTCAGTAAAAATTGCTGGTTCAAAAATGACTGTCTTATTTTCATTTAAATATTCAACATAAGACTGAATTCCACCTTCGTAATGGAAATGAACTTCATTTTTTTCATTTCCTTCACGTTTATCTGTTAAGGAAATACGAAGACCGCGATTCAAAAAGGCTAACTCACGAACACGTGTTGCAAGCTTATCAAAATCAAATTCAACAGTTTCTGTAAAAATTTCTGGGTCTGGTACAAAGTGAACAGTTGTCCCTCTACGGTCAGTTTCACCAATAATTTTTAAATCATCTCCAACGAGACCACGATGATATTCTTGATAATATTTTTGGCCATCTTTATGAACAGTAACATCTAGTACTGTTGACAAAGCATTAACAACAGATGAACCAACACCGTGCAATCCACCAGAAACTTTATAGCCGCCTCCGCCAAATTTACCTCCAGCATGCAACACTGTAAAGACTGTTTCCACGGCTGGACGACCCGTTTTTTCTTGAATATCAACCGGAATTCCACGTCCATCATCAACAACAGTAATTGAATTATCAGGCTCTATAAAAACCTCAATATGGCTTGCAAATCCTGCAAGTGCTTCATCAATTGAATTGTCAACAATTTCCCAGACTAAATGGTGCAAACCTTCTTTTGAGGTTGAACCGATATACATCCCTGGACGCATACGTACAGCTTCAAGACCTTCGAGTACTTGAATTTGACTGGCGTCATATTCGTCTGCAAGCATTTCTAAATTTTTATTTTCTTCGTTCAAAGTTAACTCTCATTTCTATGAAAAACTTACTACCATTATACCATAAATCAGCGATTTTAGCTCTAGTGCATGGTATTTTGTCACTCAAACTTGTAAAAAAAATAAGCAATTTTGTCTAAAAATCTGCTTATCATTAATTCATTTTTTTAAGATTACAAAATAATCTCTGTCAGCTGATGAATAATGTGAGTTGGCTTGCTATTAAGCGAACCATCACTTACAGTGCTAATCGCTTGTCCTGACAGAGTTGAATCTGTTGAGCTATCAAAATAAATTGTTGATATCCCAGCAGCATTTCCTGCTTCAATATCTAAAGGACGATCGCCAATCATCACTGTCTTCTTTGGATTGA
>ERZ772786.22-NODE-22-length-71239-cov-4.996137_pt1 | contig 71239 bp, 71 predicted proteins | sample MGYA00511473_ERZ772786 | MGnify/ENA primary metagenome ERZ772786 (study PRJEB29015, sample SAMEA2738025) | human oral metagenome | biome: human oral; feature: human-associated habitat; material: saliva | place: China | collected 2252 ...
CACCATTTAACAAAACTGTTAAGAGTGCTGTAGTTGCATCTGAAATATAACAAAAGGCTCTTTCAGCAGTCCCCTCAGATTTTAGAATGATATCTTCATGATTAACAACATTTGAAATCAAATCACTCATGATACGTCCATCATTATTTATTTCCATACCTGGACCATAAGAGTGAGCAATTCGAGCTACAGTATATGGAATCTCATATTGTACAGAATAGCTTTCCAATAACGTTTCTGCCATTCGTTTACTTTCGGGATAACAGGCTCTTGGAGAAAGGATATCAAATCCCCCATAATCTTGTTCTGTTAATAGATTTTTAATTGATTTTCCATAAATTTCGCGTGTTGATAAGAAAAGAAAATTTTGAATTCTTTTTGTTCTTGCCAACTCCAATAAATTCATTGTTCCCAAAGTATTAGCTTTGATAATTCCTACAGGATCTGTTGAAATAAATTTCGGACTAGCGTTACTTGCCGCATGTATAATATAATCTATATCTTTTTCATAATCAAAGGGTTGAGTAACATCATGCTGAACAAGTTCAAAATATTCTTTTGATAAGCTTTGAAATTTAGCATTTGCTTTTTCCATGTTTCGAGCAGTACCAATAATTTTTGTTTGAAAATTTTTGTGAACATCTAAATAATAAATAACATAAGCTAAATAAGTAGCTAGCATTCCAGAAACACCTGTAATTAGTACAGTTTTTCCTCTTAGTTTTTCAAAATTAATATAAGATGAACTTACAATTTGTTTTAAATCTTCTTGAACAATTTTGTTTTCAAATGTAATCATTGATTATACTCCATAAATCTGACCTATTTCGCGTGCATCACACAGTGCCTTAAACATATAAAAATCATCTGGTGTTGTAATTTTTATATTTTCATATGGTCCTTCTACAATATGTAAGGTTTTATTATACATCCCCATAAGTGTGCTTGAATCAATTGCATCAGTAATACCTTTCGAAATTGCATCACGCTCAACTTTTAAAATATCTGAAAGATTAAAACTTTGAGGAGCTTTAGCAGTAAAAGAACGTGTTCTATCCACAACTTCTGAAACCTCCTGAGAGCCATTAACAAGTACAATTGTCTCTTTTGCAGGTGCTGTTGTTATAGCTGAACCATTTTTCTTAACACATTCAATATTATCACGAATAACTTTACTGTTAATTAACGGGCGCACCCCATCATGTATCAAAACAACAGATTCTTTGCCTTCTGCTATTTTTTCTGCCGCTTCAAGACCGTTAAATATTGATAGTTGTCCAGTTTCACCACCTGGTACAATTGCTTTAACTTTTTTTAAATTGAATTTCTTAACTAATTCAGCCATATAACCTAAATAATCAGACAATATTACAACAACTACTGCATCCACTTCCTCTGTTTCTTCAAATAAGTCTATGGTATGTACAATAATTGGTTTTCCGTGAACTTCCAAAAACTGCTTAGGTTTATCTTTGGAGTTCATTCGTGAGCCTGTACCACCTGCAAATATTAAACCAATATTCATTTTTAATCTTCTTTCCAATAAAAAGTAACATAGTCATGATTTATTCGTTGATTTTCAGGAGGAAGTTGCATATAATCTCCGTGAATTTGACGCAAATAACTATCATGATCAACAATCTTTCTCACAGCTAGATTCTCAAATTTAACTTCTTCATACTCTTCAAATATTTCAATTTGAAAATGCTCCTTATCAAAATAACGGCTTGCAAGAAAGCCAATTTGATTAGCATTAGAATCTAACTGATATTTTGACATGAACTCATCAACATCTCTTGCCACTTGTTTATTTTTCCCATGATATTTAAGATATTTAGGCCCACGGAGAAAAAGACGAGCTAGCGAATAGTACCACTTTGAACCACTCACAAATGCTGGGAAAGATGTTGAATATAAAATTTCCGCTTTATGCTGTGCTTCATGCATGAATTCAATTCTCTCCTCTTCGTTGGAGGGCATGGAGTCCATTGGGAAAATATCAATATTTACACCAATTTTGGGCCAAAGGAAGTCAAAACCTGCCTTTGCTTGATAAGTTTCCTTATTACATAATTTCGCATAAGGTTGAAACGTCTCTTTGATGGAATAATGCCAAAGCTCCGCTCCATCTTGATGGCTAAGAAGCTTTATAAGTTTGTTGTAATTTTCACGAGTTAGCATAATATCGATATCATCATCCCAAGGAATGAAACCTTTATGCCTTACGCTACCAAGCAATGATCCTCCCCCTAAAGAATATTCAATGTTATTTTTACGACAGATCTTATCTACTAAAGTTAATAATTCAAGTTCGATTTTTTTTATTTCATCTTTTAGTACTTTTCTCACAAACTATTTTTCCTTTCTAAGCTTCCTATAATTCGTTATATCTTTAATTACCCACACAAGATTAAAACTTTTCCAAAAATATAGGATATGGAATAATGAGCTCAAATTTTTTTTAAAATAATACGTTTTTCTAGCCATAAGCGCTCTATGTTGTTTATACAGAATTTTCTGCTGTTGTGTCACATCAATTTCTTTCAGTTGCTCAAGATAATTTTGAGCCACTTTAACTCGTTCCAAATAATTTTCTGTTAATAATAGTTCACGATTTAGTTTTTTATTTGAATTAACTGTTGAACTGTCACTTGTGCTTCCACTGTATCTACGAAATTGACCAGTATATCCCATGTACTTATAACAAGCCCCATCTATTGAAGAAAAAGTATTAAAAAAACCATCATGCGAAAAAACTAAGTTATAAAATGGTGAAATTTTTTCAAAGTAATCTTTTTTTATTGCAAGCGTCCAACCAGGCCCACCTCCAGAGAATACTCCTTTTGAAGAGAATGAGACATACTTCACAGAATTTTTAAAATGATTCATCATATTAGCCGATTTATAAAAAAGCTTCATGGCATAGGGCAAAGAATTATCTACTTTATAAATATAATTACCTGATAATACTTTTATTTTTGAATTTTTTTCAAAAAATGTTACCATATTCTCAATTTTTCTCTTGTCCCATATGTCATCTTGATCACAACAAAATATAATGTCCCCAGTTGCCTTACAAATTCCTTCATAAAAATTTCTACTATAGCCTTTATTAACTTTGTTAACTATTAAATTCCAGTTTGATAATTCATACTTCTCAATAAAATTTTTAATCAGAAAAACTGTTCCATCTTGAGACAAGTCATCAAAAATAAGAACCTCATCCACTATCCTAGTTTGATTTTTTATCGTTTCTAGTTGTTCTTCTATATACTCTTCGCCATTATATGTTGCAATGACAACACTTGTTTTCATAGTTAACCTTTCAAGTCAGAAACTTTTTAGCTATCCCTCTTATAATATCTGATTTTAATATTATATTTGTTAGCAACATAATAGAGCGATAAACAAAGACGTATCGATATAAAAATTTCCTGTGATTTGTCTTTTCTGCTAATTCTTTATTTTGTTCAAAACATAACTGAAATAATCTTTGAGATAGTTCAGAATTATCTTTCAGGCATTTCCCCATCACGAAATCATTTTCATTCATACATAATCTATAAACATAATCTAAAATTTCAGGATGTTCCTTTTTAGCAAAATCTATTTGCATCTTATTTTTTTTAAAAATATCAAAATTCTTTTTTGATATTTTTATATTTGTTATACTAGATTTTACTTGTCGATAATACCATAATGATTGGTCGATAAGCACAACCTCATCTACATAATCTATTAAAGGTAAAATTATTGCTGTATCTTCATGAATTGATAAATTGGGAAAACGGACAGTTTCAAATATATCTTGACTGTATAATTTACCCCAAGGGCTAAACGAGGGATATTCCGAAGTTTGTACAGCCTTTATCCGATCTATAATTTTTCCTTTAACCGAAGTGACACGTATTTCTTCATGATCATCTTTTAGGACGTCTCGAGTAGAATACTTTGCCATTGAAAATATACGACTTTTACCATTAATCGGCAACAAGAGTTCCTCAACTGTATCTAATGCTATTTTATCATCCGAGTCCAAAAACATAATGTATTTACCACGCGCAAGGTCTAATCCTCTATTCCTAGCAGCAGAGACTCCCTTACTCTCCTGGTTAACAATACGAAACCGTTTGTCTTTTTCACCATACCGTTCTGCAATTGCTTGTGAGCCATCACTTGAGCCATCATTAATTAAAATAATTTCTAAATTTTTATATGTTTGTTGGAATACCGAATTTAAACACTCGTTTAAATAAAGCTCCGCATTATAAATCGGAATAATTACACTAATTAGAGGTGTTAAATTTTTCACTTTACTCCCTTATTCCCTATATTACTCAGTAGCAAAAGATTTCCGAATAAGGAATACAATTTACCACCTAAGCTGTATCTGTATCTATACTTTATTATTACTTTAAACCGCCCCAATAAGCCAACATGATTTAACTTTATAAACTCTTTCAAAACTTTTTTGTTTTTATCACTAATTGAAGGAAAAGTTTCCAGGATATCATATGCTCTTGCATTCATCACCTGATTTTGTCCCCAAAAAGATTGTAAAATGGCGTGAATTCCTGAAAGAGTGCTAGACCCAACGACATTTTCAGAATGTTGTCGATATAACGTATAACTTTCATTAATAAACTCTAAACTCCCTAAAGAAGCTGCTAAAAATCCTAGCATACTATCATGTAAACCGATTATTTTCTTTTCTAACAGCCAATAATTTCTCAAATTTCTATTAAACATTACTGCACATCCAGTAACAGTTGGTTGAAGAAGATAATTTTTTAAAATTGGTGCCTCATGCCCTTTGCTATCTCGAATGCGTTCTGAAATAATATTAAGATTACTATCAACAGTCGTTAGATCAGAGTAAACTAACTTAGCTTCTTCTGATTTTCCTTCGGTATAATTTAGCATATTTTCTATTTTATTAGGCAACCATACGTCGTCTTGGTCACATAGAAAATACCAGTCTGCATCAGAAAACTTTGCCAAACTTTTAAACGATTTATGTATCCCTATGTTCTCTATTTTATTTTTGTTAATAAATTTGATTCGGTCGTCTTTCGACTCGTACCCTTTTATAATTTCAGATGTACCATCACTAGAACCATCATCACGAATCAACAATGTCCAGCCTTTAAAAGTTTGATTCAGAATACTTTCTATTTGCTCAGCTAGATATTTTTCACCATTATACGTTGAAAGTAGAATGTTTACAGTAACCATAATTTATTATTTTTTCATCCTTTTTATTGAATTTAGAATGCTTCGTTCAATAACTTGCCAAGTTCTATTAGACTGTAGACTATTTCTCATAATCACAGCAGGTTTAATAATACTACCATTTGTTCGTATCAGAAGTTTCGAGAGAGAAAGAATTTCATTGTTGTTTAAGACATGTTCATCTTTTAAAAATGTAGTAAAAGAGGATGTTTCAGATTTTCTTTCAGTCCTATTAGGAATAGATAAATTGATCACGTATTGAGCAATAATTAATTCCGAGAAACGTTGAGTTAGTACCTTTTTTACAGTAGGATTTGTCTCTTTTGGTAATTTAGTTATAAAATTCCAAATATGTTTTGTCATCGTCAAATGCATTACTCGATTTTTAACCATATTGCTAATTGCCATAGACTGTGTTCCCGAATTTGTGCGATAGACATACACAGGAAAATCTAAATAAACTGACGTTTTAACAAAAGGCAACGGATAGCAGATATATTCAACATCTACATAAAACATTTTTTCATCAATTTTTATTTCATTATCTTTTAGAATTGATGTTCGATAAGTGATGGTATGCATTGGTGGAATTTTAATTTGTTCAACCACCTGATCATGTTCAACAATTTTTCTTGCAGAAATTTCTAGATTCATCATAGGTGTTTCTGCTGTTGTTTCTTCATTATGCTCTAAATATGGATTATTTATGATATCAACTTCTGCTTGTTTCAAATAATCAACCAGTTTGACAAAATTTTCAGTTACAACCCAGTCGTCTCCGTCTACAACTTTAAAATATTTACCAGTTGCTTCTAAGATCCCACGATTTATAGTTGAACCATGTCCTCCGTTTTCTTTATCAATTACACGAATTGAGCCAGGATATTTATCTGCCCATTTTTGTGCAACAGATACTGTATTGTCCTTTGACCCATCACTAACGATTAAAATCTCAATATCTGAGATAATCCGCTCATCAATAAGGTATGGTAGACATTCATCAATGTACTTTTCTGTGTTATACGAAGGGATTGTTACTGTTAAAATTTTACTCACTTGATTATTTTACTCCAAATTTTTAGTTGTATGATTTAATTTTGACTCTTGGCTTTCTCTATTATCTAAATCGGTATCTTTCACCTCTTTACGTAATAATGAAACCTCTTGTATCAACGTTTTAATCTGTTTCTCAGCCGCAATCAGAGAGATTTGGTAACGTATTGAAATAACAACAAGCATACCAACTAGTACGAACAGTGCAAAAGAAGTTAAAGTTTTCACTCCTAGTGCGTAAGCGATTTTTGCTGCAAATTCTGAAAAAATTGCACCAAATAATATAACCAGTGCAAGAATAAACCATTTCAACATGTGACGAACTTCAGCAAGATTTTTGCGAATAAGTCGGATGGTATAGATGAAAAAAAGAACGGCCAATATAATGGCTAAAATCCTTAATGGTAATGGCATCATGATCTCTTACCTCCCATAATTGCAGAAAAAAGTATAGCAAGAGATACACTTATCATATAGCTTATTCCTTTAAATAAATTAATGCTAGATGTCCCGGTTTCTCTTTCAAACATACGCACTCCCACCTCTTTTACACGAATGTTTTTTGCAAATAAATGCATATAACTCTCAGGTTCAGGATATTGACTCGGATAGCGACCCACAAACTGTGAAATGACTTTCTTATTTGCTGCTCTATATCCACTTGTAACGTCTTTTATTCTTATTTTTGAAGTCATGAATATTAAAGCAGATAATATTCTAATTCCTACCTGTCTTGTAGTTGAGGACTGAAATTCTGAATTACTATCTTCTAGGAAACGTGAACCCACTGTGAAATCTGCTACTCCGCTCAACAATGGTTCAATCAGACAGGGAAGGCTTTCAATATCATGTTGTCCATCTCCATCATACTGGATAGCAATGTCATAGCCCTTTTCCAATGCATACTTGTATCCTGTCTGAACTGCTCCTCCAATACCTAGATTTTGAATCAATTCAACATGATTAATTTCATTTTTTCTAAGTATCTCTTCTTCATTGTCCGTAGAACCATCATTGATAACAATATAATCAATCATATATTTTGATTTTATGCGATATTGTTCAACCTTCTGAACAACTTGCGTAATTCCCTCGGATTCATTATAAGCTGGTATAATTAATAATATTTTTGGTTCTACCATTTTATTTCTTTCCTAGTATTATTTTTATGAGTGCTTTTGCAGAGAAAATATCCCCCTTAAGCCAACCTTTAACTATCATTCTAACATATTTCTTTCTAATTGAGTAGAGATGCTCGGGCTGATAGTTTTTATAGTAGTAGTATTCTGCTGTAAAAATTTTTACAAATCTTGATTTTGATAATTCTTCTAAACGTTGTACTGAAAGTTGATGATAAATCTTTTCATCAATCACTTTAATAATTTGATGATGTCTTCTTAATTGCCAAAAAATCCAATGGTCTAGATAGTCAAGAGGAAATTCATTAGTAAATCCTCCTATTTTTTTCATGAATAATTTTGATAAGACAAGCCCACTAGAAATACCAGTAATATCTTCATCATAATTGCCAGCTTTTCTAGGATACTTCAAATTCATTATTGTTTCACTAGATGTAGGAGATATTTGGATTTCTTTATCAAAAATTTGTGGACAAATAGCACTAACTGATAAGTGACCTAACTCTTCAAATACTTTGCATATATAGGTTTCCGTTATCCTTGTATCATCGTCTAACAGCATAAACCACTCATCTTTTGTTTCTCGTAAAGCATATTGGTAGGCTATTCGTGTCCCACGTTCTTCATTATCTCGATTATAATAATATACAATAGACGAAAAGTCACTTGGCTTTTTTTCACTTGAAAAATCAATTGAGCCATTATCAAAAATAATAACATTTAGAGATTCTTTAATAGAACTTTTCATATTATTTAGTTGCTTGTAACTAACAGTTTCAGTAAATTTTGTACTATATGCAACTAGACAGATTGTCAACTTCATCGTAATATCCTCATCTTAATGAGCGCATTTTTAATCATATATTTAACTTTCGCTATAAAACTTTCAGAGTTATTATCATTAGTAGTTAATATTTTTTCCAAATGTCTAATACTCTGATTATTTAAATCGTAATTAACTTCTAAAAGTTTTATAACTTCTTGATAAGCATTTTCTACTGAATAAATAGCTTTAATATCCTTCAAAACTGATAAAGACTTTTGTTTTTCTAAATCAAAATCATTCAAAGTATTTGAGATTAATTTTGTTAGTTGAGTCACGTCGCCACTATCATAGAATTGTCCGAACCCAAAAATATCATATGCTGACAGATGACCTGGGTTGCTTGAAACAATGCTGGGAACTCCATGTAGTAAAGCCTCTACATAAACTAATCCAAAGGTTTCCATTTTTGATGGACCAATGAAAATATCTTTGTCTGTTACCATTGACCATGGTTGAGCTTTAGGTCCAGCAAGAGTTATATTTTTAATTCTATTTTCTTTAATAAAATTGACAACTTTTTCTTTATAATCTTTATCAAAGTTTCCAATCAGTACTAATTCAACTTCTGGATCATCTAATCTATGAAAAGCTTCAATTAATTCCAGTTGATTTTTACGTTCTGTTAATCTCCCTACCGATACAAGACGAGTTTTATTTCCTTTTCGTAAATTTTCATTTGTGGTTTGGGTATAAGGATAAAAACCATAGATTTTACGATTGGGGATTAAATTTTGTAGTTTTTCTTGGAGGCGTCCTTGAACAGCAAAAATTTCTGTTGAGTATTCATTAATAAAATCCAGTTTGTCTAAATAATACGAAAATTCACCTTCTGGAAATTCGTGAATAATCCAAAAATGTGGAATTTTTTTTATTGCTGCGACTAAAGCTCCTTGGAACATGTTTACAGAATTTGTCACTATTAAATCAATTTTTTCATCATCAACAATTTTTTGAATTTTATTAAGATGTTCGCGATAATAGTGATAAAGTTCCCTTTCAGTTCCTTGGATAGGACCTGGTGCATCTTCCCACCACCACTTTACCGCATTTAACATATAATTTTTAATACCAGCCTTCTCAAAAGCTTCGATATAGGGCTTATCTCCTGAAGCTTGAGTCACGTTTACAACGTTAAAACCTTTTGATTTAAGCTGCTTTTGCAACTCAAATATTGAAATTTCTGCCCCATTATCCAGTGTACCTGTTGGGGAAACAAATAAAATGTTTTTCATAAATTAACCTTTTGAAAACCAGAATACAATCGTCAATATAATGAATAGGGATAAATTTACAAAACATAATCCAAAAGCCATTAATTTTCGATAAGTTCCAGTTATTTCTACTTTTACTTTCTCAGAAATTTTCATGAAAAGCGGAAGTAAATAAATTAAGAATGGCGTGTAATATCGTCCTTGCTCACCGATACTCACATTTCCTTTACCACCAGTCCAGCCAAGATACATCATCGTCCCAGTAATAAGTATATTAAAAATAAAAATACAACTACTGATGAAAACTACTCGATTATCTATTTTTACTTTTTTATCACTTAGCATCAGCCATGACAAAATAACAAAAGTCAGGATAATGAGCCATTCTGGTAAACGATAACTGAACGCACTAAAGGCTCCTACCATACCTGAGACAATTATAGGGTCTAAATTCCCGTTTATCCACGTCGCAAAATAAGTATTAAACATAATGTGCGCCCATCTCACAAAACCTCCGTGAGATTGAAAGAGAAAACGGAATACTACAAAACTTCCAAGAACTAACACAAGTAGAACTAACCATTTGTGTTTATTCCAAAAATTCCAAAAACGATGACTCAATGTCTGAATTTTTTTATTATTAAAGAATGTTGTGGGGAGTGTCAACAGGAGCGATAATAAAATTAATGCAGATTTTTTCGTCAAATAAATCCCTAATAAAATTAAAGGAAAGTAGATTACCCATTTCCAAGAAATTTTATGTTGGCCTGACCAAATTCTTGTCATTAATGAAAATACAAGAAATACAGTTACAAAAAGTGTTGTATCATAAGAGAGTGAGGCTGCTTGCTGAATAGTAATCGGAAAGAGAGCAATTACGCTTATAGGGAGTTTCCCGAAAGCCGCTTTTTTAATTGCAATATAAATCAATCCTATATAAAAAAGTAAGTTAAATACTCTTCCTAAAAAAAACATTAAACCATAACTTGGGTAGATCAGGTATCCAAGTAAAACTCCCAAAGCTTGGGGAAGATGTAGTAGACTCTCTTTATTAAATTTAATTCGAAAATGGGACTGTTCTAAAACTTCCACTTTACGTGTAAAGCTAAGTTTAAATAAATCATCTGCACTACCAGCGACTGATGTATCTCGAATAGCAAATAAGTCTTCAGCCCCTAAAAGTCGCTGCTTAGATGGGGTATTTACAACATTTTTCTCCATCTCTTTATTGCTAAGAAACTCATTAAAACTTATATTAAAATGATAAGTTTCATCAGGTACGGAAGCAACCGGCATAATTATAGCTGCTATCAAACCAAAAAATAATGAAAAACTGACAAAAAGAGTAGTAATTTTGATATTTTTTAACTTAGCCATGAATTGCCTCTATAAATTCATCCTTATGTTTCGTTGTTTTATAAGTACTAATCACTTTTCTTTTAGCATTATTACCTAAAAATTCCAATTTAGTTTTATTATCAATTAAATCCTTCAACTGTTCATACCACATTCCATCAGCTACTAGAACTCCTGTGGTTTCATTAGTTATGATTTCAGAAAAACTTCCTATATCACTTGCTACTGTGGTAACACCTACTAAAGCTGCTTCTAGCCATTTAATTTCAGATTTTGCGCGATTAAACACGTTATCAACTAGTGGTGCAAGATTAATATCCATCTCTGCAACCAAAGAAGGTAAAAGAGTCCAATCTAGGAAATCATGAACGATAAGCTGTTTTTTGTAATTTTTCATTTCATCAGGAATTGTCAAATGGCCTACTAAATGTAGTTCTGTTTGAGGGAACTCTTTTAGAATCTTTAGAATAGCAGACCTAATTAAATCAAAGTTTTCATTATGTGTAATTGAACCTGAAAAATATCCAATTTTTATTTTTTTCTTATCTTTGATAGTTTTATCGATGGCTTGTTCGCTAATCGATATAAGCTCTTCGCTTGCTAAATTACGGTTAAGATAAACTGGTTTTCCTAATTTTAATAACTCATTTTTTAAATCAGTTGTTGAGGTAATAAAAGCATCACATAACTCCATTAATTTACCATAACTTCTTACACCCGAGTCGTAGGCTTCTTTTTCTTCTTTACCTAATGTTTTTACGTAGTCTAGCTGATCTGTATAACTAGTATCATAGACCAAGTCATCAATATCATAGAAAACAGGTTTGTTATATTTATGAGCTAGTTCAACCAATTGCTTAAATTGTTCACTATAAGGGGTACGATAAATGATAATCTGACTCGCATATTCTGCGTAGCCCATTTGAAAATCACTTGCATTAACAGTCCAAACCTCATGACTGAAACTTCGAAGCTGCTCTGCTTTATTAATGACACGATACCTAGTACATTGCGGGATTTGATTTTCAACTCCATCTATTATTAAAATATGTTTAGGATGAGGAGTATGTTTAATGGTGTTAATTACTTCATCAAGAATTTCTTTTGGAAACTCTGTTTCATTTTTAATATAATTAATTAAATCAGGTACTTCTGTTTTTCTTTCTAACCCTTGCCATGCAAACTTATCATCTGTATCATTTGAGAATGCTGTGTACTTAACTAGCGGAACATCAAATTTTTTGAGCATTGTTAATGGATGAATATACATAGCAGAATCTTCGTTATTTCCAGCAACGGCACCATGAATAAAACCTAAATCTGAAAAATATTTGGTAAAGACCGTTTCGTGTTTTCCAATTGCTTTATTCCGAGAATTTGTATCAGATAAATTTTCCCAATACTTTAAAAATTCGGGAGTTTGGAACATATTCTTTTCAATAACTAAAAAATAGGATTGCAGATGCTCATGGATGGCACCATAAGGATTAAAACCTGTGAAATCTGCTTGCTTTTCACCATAAGATATCCCCCAAAAATCTAATTTTTGAGTAGACATTTTTTGAAAAACTGCTGATAGATCCGTCATTGGGCCAACATTGGTATCATTAACCAAAAGGAGTTCATCAAAGTTCGATAATTCATCTTTTAAAAGTAAAATTCCATGGCGAAAGGCAGCTGTATCATAGCCTGTATTCTCTCTACTGATTACTTGACCAAACTTTTCTAACTTTTTAACATCAGTGTCAGCAAGAGTGCTATTTAAAACAATTAAAACTTTATCAGAAAGGTCTGCGAGAGCTTTTAAGAAAAACAACTTGTAGGATTGTAGTTGAGGTTGATTTTCATAAATTACATAAATTAATACTCGTTTAGGATTTTCATAATTATTAAATCGGCGAGTCTTTTTACGTTTATTTTTATTTATTTGCAGCTGTAAACTTTTCAATGGATGAAAATGTTTCCGAGTCTTTCGCAAGATTTTGCCTGGCGCTTTAACTAATAGCTTCGGATTTTTAGTTAGAACATATTTCATTCGTTCAAGATTTGTTGGCACTGTTTCTACCTCCTTTCCTTTTATTGTTTCAGAGCGTTTTCAGAAGACTGGCTGCCTCTTTATCTTCAGGGTTACGATAGATAAATCGAATGTCCTCACCAGGTTGAGTCACTGCTATAACCTCAGTTTGAGATAATGGGTTATCATTTTCCCAATCGGATGGATCTTTACGAAGCGTCGCCCCTAACTGAAATTCTGTATTATGAAAATTTTCCATCGGAATTTCTGCAGAAATACTCTCACCAATTTTTACTTCTTGTGCTGGAGATTCATAAGCTGCCCCTCCTCTTGTAGCATCATAAAGAAAATATGATAGATAAAGTCTTTTTTCTGCTTTGGTTTGCTCTGAGTTTGCTTCAAAATGTACAGTAAAAGATAGCTTATCGCTTGTTTTTGTTAATAAAGTCTTAGAATCAGTAGTTAACCAAACTCTATCAGCTAGAGCATCATGTTCAGCATGCTGAGTTACTTTCAAATTATCAGCGGAGTATAAATTTGTTACATGTTGAACATCTGTATTTTCAGCTGCAAAGCCATCCGAAATATAAACTGCTTTATTACAATAACGTTGAACAGCGCTCATATCATGCGTCACTAAAATAACTGTTTTCGACTTATCTTTTTTGGTTTCAACAAAAAATTCATTACATTTGCGTTGAAAAGCTTCATCCCCAACAGCCAAGACCTCGTCGAGAACAAGAATATCTCCTTTTGCTTTTATGGCAACAGAAAATGCCAGTCGAACTTGCATTCCACTGGAATAATTTTTTAATTTTTGATTCATAAATTCACTAAGTTCAGCAAATTCAACAATTTCATCGTACATTTCACCAATTTCTTCTGGAGAAAAGCCTAGCATAGCTCCATTGAGAAATACATTTTCACGACCAGTAAGTTCTGGATTAAATCCTACACCAAGTTCAATAAAACTGACCAGTTTCCCATTAACAGTCACATTTCCTTTTTCTGGCGTATATATTTGTGAAATAATTTTTAAAAGTGTTGATTTTCCGGAACCGTTTCGACCTACGATACCAAAAAAATCACCTTTTTCTACTTCAAAGTTTATATCTTTTAATACGTGTTGTTCTTTATATCCCTTGACTCCACGGAGCCTATTGATTAAGGTAGTACGAAGACTTGTTGAACTTTCGGTAGGGAGTCGAAAATATTTACTGACATGATCTATTTTTACTGCAATTTCAGACATTTTTTAACTCCTTATTAAATAATTTCAGCAAACTTATTTGCATGCTTCATGAAAAACCAATATCCAAAAACAAAAACAAAAATTGGTATAAGATATGGAAGTATAATAACCCAAGAATGATCCCAAAGTTGCCAAAGTGTTGGATTTGTATTGTTACTAAAAGTCAAGATATAACGCAAATCCTGAATAATTTGAGCCATTGGATTGAGCATGAGAATTTTTGCAACAAATAAATGGTGGGTAGAAATTTGTGTAATTGGATAAATAATTGGTGTCCCATAAAAACCTGCTTGCATTATCACTTCCCAAATTGGACCTAAATCCCGAAAATATACAAATAGGGTTGATAGGATGAAAGCTAATCCAGTAGTAAACAGAATCAATTCAATAAGTAGAGGAACAACAAAAATGATATTCCAACTAAAAGAAACACCATTGATAATTGCAAATCCCAAAACAACAATAAGAGAAATAATAAGATTAATCAAAGCATTTATAACTACCGAGAAGATAATAACAGGTTTCGAAAAATTGACTTTTCTTAATAAATCCACTCTACTGACAATGGATAACATTCCAACATTTGTCGCTTCACCAAAGAAATTCCACACCGTAATCCCTAGTAAAAGTGCTACAGCAAAGTGAGGGGTACTCGCTCCAAATCTCATAAAACGTACAAATACTAAGTACATAATTACAAAGAGTAAAATAGGTTTCAAAACTGACCATAAGTATCCAATAACAGATCCTTGATACCTTAATTTAAAGTCAGTTTTAACAAGCTCTTTAAGTAGAATTTGATTTCTACGGCTGAAGAAATTCATTTATTTTTTTCCTTTATATGCAAATTTTGTGATGATAAGTGTGCGAAAAATACTTGTATGATAATTTTTGTTTTTACGCAAATTATATCGGTCAAGAATTTTTCGACGCTCTGCTTTGGGTTTTTTTAAAATATTGACATAATCACTGACAAGTGCTCTATCAGCTTCCGACATTAGTGACAAATTTTCTGTCAGTAATTTTTGAGCTTGTTTTTGACTGGCTGTAATGAGCCACCAATATTTTTCAAACCATAAGTTTGGGTGTATCCATTTTTTTATCCGTTTTGAGAGGGTTCTTGCTCCCAAAACATTAGAATCGTGCTGACGATAAAGATGAGTAGGTTGGTCAATATAAACCAACTCACCGAGTGCAGCTGCTACAATTGCCAAATACCAATCATGCATAATAATATCATTTGTGCTTTGCCAAAGTTGTGCAAGCTCATGATTAATCATACTCGCTCCACCTGTAACCGTATTTTCGGTCAATTCTTGAACAAGTTTTGTATTTGCATGCTCAGACTGACTGCGTATCATAGATTCCGAAGTCACATTAAGGTTTCTGTCAGTAACTTTCAAATCTGTATAATACATGACCGGTTTACTATTATCATGTTTTTTAGTTTCTTCTAACATTACTGACAGCTTTTCTGGCAACCAATAGTCATCTTGGTCAGCAAAAAAATAGAAGTCAGCATTGTTATTATCTGTCACAAGCTCATGAAAGGATTTAATCACCCCAACATTTTCAGCTCGAATTAATTTAATTCTGTTGTCTTTACTGACAAAATCATCAACAATTTTGCAGGTTCTATCACTTGAACCATCGTCACGAATGATTAAATTCCAGTCAGTATAAGTTTGTTTTTGAATACTCTCAATCTGATCAGCGACGAACTTCTCGCCGTTGTAGGTTGACATTAAAATATTAACTCTCATCTCCGCCTCTGGCTAGGTTCTCCATTTTTCTTAAAGGCTCAGACTCATCAGTAAACTTTGGAGCGAAAAGGCCCTCATATTGAGCACAAATATGCTCCCAAGTATATTTTTCTTCGATAATTGCCTGAGCTTTTTCGTGTAATCTTTGACCTTCATCCGGGGTCAAATTTTCAACTTCTGACAAAGTTGTCAGTAAATTTTCCTTGTCAAAATAAATGACGGAATCGCCTGCTGTCGTCCGGTTGAAATTGACTCCTAAAACAACATTGACCGCTGTTGACCACATGGCCTCAAGCAATCCAGGATTTGTCCCCCCAACCTCATGACCATGTAAATAGGCAAAGGCATGTTCACGAATATATCTCAATTCGTTTTGATTATAAACTGTTCCAACAAATTTAATTCGTGAATCCTTGTCGAATTGCGTTTTTTCGCGCAATTCTTTGAAGTAAGCATTGCCTTCATGATTAGTAATAATCACAAGGTCTCGTTTTGTTGAACTTTTCATGAAGGCTCTAATTAGCGTTTCATAATTGTTTTCAGGCACAAAACGCCCTACAATCAAATAATAATCATTAACTTTATATTTTACCAGAGTTTCTGATTCTGTCAAATCGGACTTGAACTTTTCTGTTCCATAAGCAATCACTTCTGATTCAACTTGTCCATACTCACTTGTTAAATATTCTTTAATTCCTGCGTTATCTGAAATAATCAAATCAGCATATCGCACCATTTTTTTCTCAGCAAATTTCAAATAAGAACGAATTGGTGCTGCCCACTTGGTTCTTTTCCATTCCAATCCATCAGGATTGACAAATAATTTTCCACCAAGTTTATGGATTTTATTAGCATAATGGCCAATAAATCCACCTGCTGTATTCCCAAGAATATAAAAAATAGGCGCTTTGATTTCTTCTTTTTTACAATATTTAAGTGCCGCATTAATGGCTAAAATATCATAAGCAATCACACGTGCTGAACCAATTTTGGGTAACTTAATTACAAAACAATCTGCTCCAAGATATTCAAAATGTTCTCCAGGTAGTGCCATGTCTGAATTCTCACTTTGACAAGCTACATGATATTTTATATTTTTATTATTTTGATGCTTGACGAGTTCTTCAACAAATGTTTCAAACCCTCCATATTTCGCTGGTAAGCCACGGCTACCAATGATAAAAACGTGTTTTTTCATGTTGTTCCTTTTACTCACTAAAATTTATTTAGTGAGTATTTCAGCCTCTCAAAATGAGAATTCTGTCAGTACTGACGAGCTTTTGCAGGTCGCTGACAGAATTTTCAATTAGTTTATTTTAATGACAGAGTCATTATTTTTTGTTAATTTCGCCTTTTACGCCATCTTTATTTTCACGCAAATCGCCTTTTTCAAGCATACTTGCTAAAGCTTCTTGCCATGTTGGAATGACAAAACCTGTCGCTTTTGCTTTTTCAAGACTCATTGTTGAATTAAATGGACGTTTTGCTTTTGCTGGGAATTTACTTGAATCCACAGGTTTAACAAGCACATCTGTGTCTTTCAAGATTTCTTTGGCAAAATCAAACCAAGTCACATCTTCACCAGGCGCAGCATCGTTTGTTAGATGATAAAAACCAAAATCAGCTTTTTCATTAACCAAATAAACCATAAATTCAGCAAGTGTACGTGTCCAAGTTGGTCTGCCGTGTTGATCATTAACAACGGTTAATTCTGGAAAACGTGTCGCCAAGTTTTGCATTGTGAAGACAAAGTTTGGTCCATAAGAACCAAAAACCCAAGCTGTACGGATGATGTAATGTTTTACACCCGAAGCCACAACTGCTTCTTCACCAAGATGTTTCGTCCGTCCATATTCAGATTCAGGAGCTTTTGGTGCATCAACCGGCCACTCTTGGCCAATTGGCAAAGTTCCGCCAAAAACATAGTCAGTTGAAATATAAACAAGTGTTGCCCCAACACGTGCTGCCGCTTCGGCTACATTTTTAGTTCCATCAACATTGATTTTTTCATCAAGTTCACGACCTTCGTCTTCAGCTTTATCAACAGCTGTATAAGCCGCACAATGATAGACAAGTTCAGGTTTATTTTCATCAAAGAATTTATCAACAGCTGCTTTGTCAGTAATATCGAGTTCTTTAGCATCTGTTGCTGTATAAGCCATGCCACGTTCATCAAGTAAATGACGCAACTCTGTTCCGAGTTGCCCATTTCCACCTGTTATTAAAATCATTTGTTCTCCAATCTTTAATTTTTTACTGACAGATTTGTCAGTAAAAATGTTAAATCCTAGTGCGGTTGATTATTATGGCAAACTGCTTCTATAGCATAACCATCAGGGTCATAAATAAAAGCCGCATAATAATTTTCGTGAAAATGTTTGTGATAGCCAGGTCTGCCATATCCTTTAGCTCCAAGCTTTATGGCTGCTTCGTTAAAATCATCTACTTCTTGATTACTTTTGGCTTGGAAAGCCAAATGGAAAGAGAAAGGTTGTCCTTCATAAATTGCAAAATCACCAAAGGGATCGGCTGAAATGCTGTCCGAAAAATTTGCTGATTTTTCGGAGCGATGATGAAGTTTATAACTCAAAGGAGCAAGCACAGCTTCATAAAATCGAATTGAACGTTCAATGTCTTTAACAGCAAAACCACCAATATGATTAATCATATTTACACACTTCCCCGCACTTATTTACCGACAGAAAATTTATTTTTCCAAAACTTTTTGTGTTTCAGCATATTTTGCTTCAACAGCTTCTTTTTCAGCTTTCCACCAGTTTTCGTTTTCACGATACCAGTCGATGGTCGCTTGCAAACCAGATTCAAAGTCAGTATGTTTTGGAGCCCAACCAAGTTCTGTACGTAATTTACTATTATCAATTGCGTACCGAAGGTCATGGCCAGCACGGTCAGTTACACGGTCATAATCGTCTTTATCTTTGCCCATACGAGTCAAAATATCTTCAAGAACTTCTTTGTTATTTTTTTCACCGTCTGCACCGATAAGGTAAGTTTCACCCATACGACCTTTAGTCAAAATTGTCCAAACGCCTGATGAATGGTCTTCTGTATGAATCCAGTCTCGAACGTTTTTACCATCACCGTAAAGTTTTGGTTTGATTCCTGAAAGAATATTAGTAATTTGACGAGGAATAAATTTTTCGATGTGTTGGAAAGGTCCGTAGTTATTTGAGCAGTTTGAAATTGTTGCTTTAAGCCCAAATGAACGTACCCAAGCACGAACAATCAAATCAGAAGCCGCTTTAGTTGAAGAGTAAGGGCTTGATGGATTGTAAGGTGTTTTGTCAGTAAATTTTTCACCTTCACCTTCGCCATGACCTGGCAAATCTTCACGATAAGGCAAATCACCATAAACTTCATCAGTAGAAACATGGTGGAAACGTAAATCATATTTACGAGCCGCTTGAATCAAGGTATAAGTTCCGATAAAGTTTGTTTGGATAAATTCATCTTGAGATTTCAATGAATTATCATTATGGCTTTCAGCTGCATAGTGAACAATTGCGTCTGCTTTAGAAGCCACTTGATCAACAATTTCAGGGTCTGCAATGTCGCCAACAACAAGTTCGACACGTCCACTGTCAAATAACATGTTAATGTTATTAACATTTCCTGCATAAGTTAATTTATCCAAAACTGTGATATGCACGTCTGGATGATTGTTATAAACATAGTGTACAAAGTTTGAGCCGATAAATCCTGCTCCACCTGTCACAACGATATTTTTAAATTCAGTCATGTTTTTTCCTTTTTTTATAAAATATTATTTATATTCTTGCTGATAGAGTTGGCAGAAAATTTTTTAATTCTTTGTAATTTTATCCTTCTTGAGAATTTTTGAAGAGATAACTTTGGTTTTATTGGAAATAGTTTTAGTTGTGTTACTAAATTTTTCATGAATAGTTGAAAATGATTCAGCCCGTTTTTCTTTACTTTTAGCTGATTTTTCCAATCGATTCTGTTCCTTTATATGTTTTTGTTTCTCTTGCTCATCAAAAAGTTTTTGGCTCTCCTTGATAACTGATTCGGTTAGATAGCTGATTGTCACAGTTGAACCTGGAGCAACTTTCTTTTTAGCGTGGGGAATAGTTTTTATGACCACTAATTTTTTTTCATCTTTATACTTCATGCTTGGTTTTGTTATTTCAGCAGAAACTGAGACTAAGCCAATTTTTTCAAGCATTACTTGCGCTTTATCTAAGCTTACAGAAAAATCTTTACCATAAAAAGTAGGAATTTCAACGTAATCTTTGCGTTTTTCGTTTCGTTCATCAAGAGCTTCTTTTGCTGGTTGCGCTGCTGTAACTACAGTTCCAACAATAGTTGCCATCGAAGTTGCAATTTTTACAGCTTCCTTTATTTTAACCATTTCATATCCACCCGTTATCATCCTTTATTTTTGAACTAAAAACTTACAATCAAGGACTATTACATAATCTGGCCACTCACAGCTTTACTGACGAACTCGTCGATAAAGTTTCAATCTTCTATTACTCGATATTCTCTGACAAATTTTGCCTTTGGCACAGCTTTTAAATATTTTCCATTGAAGACCAAATAATCGCCAATAGGAACTGTCATTTTGAGTAAACCACCGATATTTTTTACTGACAGCGATTTATTATTCCAAGAAAAGCCCCCGTCAGTAAATGCTTGATTGGCCCAGCTCGGTCTGTCAGTATTTTTTTCAACTTGCCAAAATTCTAACCGTTTTTTAGTTCGTAAATGTAAAGCAAGCATTAGAGTTCATCAGCCTTCAAAGCTTTTACATCTTTTAATAATGGATGATTTTTATCAGCTTCAGAAACTTCAGCATTTTCAACATCTTCCCACTTAATTCCCAAAGTTGGGTCAGCATAATTCACAAAAGCGTATTTAGGTTTAAGTTCAAGTGCCCAGTAATCATTAACTAAATAGCTATAAGAAACTGTGTCAGACAAAACTTGGAATCCATTAGCCACACCACGTGGAACAAAAATTCCCTTACTTGCATCAATCACAGTTTGATAAACATGACCGAAATTTTCTCCTTCACGTAAATCAACCCATGCGCCTAAAACACTTCCGCCATCAGCGACAGAAATATACTTATCCCAAGGTTCAGCATGAAGCCCACGCAAAACATTTTTACGAGAAAAACTTACATTGTTTTGTAATTTTTCTTCGGCAAAAAAGCTTTCTGGAAAACCAAGTGGCATCATTTTTTCTTTTTGGAAATTTTCTTTAAACCAGCCACGATTATCACCATGAACTGGAATATCAAATTCTAACATTCCAGGAATTTGGCTGATTTCTCGTGCAGCCAATGTTTTTTCAAAAAAATTATCAGTCATATTTTTCTTTCTAATCACTATTTTCAAAGTTTATTCAAGAACAACGCTAACTTCATTCAGTCACTTATCTTTTTTCGCTTTTGCATTGACGTGTGATTTTTGAATGTGTTCGAGCGTTAGGTTATTAGGTACATCTGGATGATGTTTTCGACAAAGAACATAAAGTCCATCAGCTGTGCGATGAAGTCCAATTCGATGACAACCTGGTGCATGACATTTTAGTCTTCGCCAAACAACAGCAAAGACACCAAAAAGTGGCAAACAGCTGAAAAATCCGCCCCACCACGCTGACCAACCTGCGTCAGTCACACCAGTAAACCACAAAAACCATTCCCAAATATTTTTTAGCATTGATTGTCCTTCTTGTACTTTGACAACTTTACTTTAATAATGACTTTTTAGTCTTTTCCAATCAAACGAAGCAAGTATTGACCATACTCATTTTTCTTAAGTGGTTGGGCCAATTTAAAAACATCATCAGCTGTAATATAACCCATACGGTAAGCAATTTCTTCCAAGTTTGCCACTTGCATATTTTGCATCCGTTGAACTGTTTCAATATATTGTGCAGCTTCAAGGAGAGATTCATGTGTTCCTGTATCTAACCAAGCAAAGCCACGGCCCATTAATTCAACTGACAAATCGCCACGTTCAAGATAAGCTTTATTTACGTCAGTAATTTCAAGCTCTCCACGAGGTGAAGGTTCAATGTTTTTGGCAATTTCAATAACATCATTATCGTAGAAGTATAAACCAGTTACTGCATAATTTGATTTAGGTTCTTCTGGTTTTTCTTCAATAGAAACAGCATTCATGTTTTCATCAAATTCAACGACACCAAATCGTTCTGGATCAGGAACATGATAACCAAAAACAGTGGCTCCTTTTTCTTTTGCAGCTGCATTTTGAAGCATTTTAGACATCCCAGGCCCGTGATAAATGTTGTCACCCAAAATAAGCGCAACTGAATCATCACCAATAAATTCTTCACCAATAATAAAAGCTTGAGCCAATCCATCTGGTGATGGTTGTACCGCATATTGCAGATTAATCCCAAACTCAGAACCGTCTTGAAGTAACTCTTTAAAACGTGGGGTATCTGTTGGTGTCGAGATAATCAAAATGTCTTTAATCCCAGCCAACATCAAAGTTGACAATGGGTAATAAATCATTGGTTTATCGTAAATAGGCATCAATTGTTTTGATGCAGCACGTGTGAGTGGGTAAAGTCGTGTTCCAGACCCTCCTGCTAAAATAATCCCTTTCATCAAAGGACCTCCATAATCATAATTAATCAATATACATTATAACACAAAATTTTTATCAATACACAACCCTCTGTGGTCATTTTGAGGATAAAAGGTTGATAAATAGGCATTTCTGATACTATTTTAAAATGCTAATGAAAAGATTCTACCTATATAAATAAAAAAATCTCTAAAATTAGAGACTTCCTTTTTTATCTTCTTGGTTGAGCCACCAAAGCAGATTGGATATTAAATTGACGTTTCAAGAGCCAACGAACTCCAAAGGCTACAAGACCAACAATAACTAAAGCAATTGCAGGAAGTTGCAAATTAACTGATGTTGGCAAAAGGCCAGAGAAGATAGTTACCGCAATCCAAAGGAGAACTGACAGAGTAGTTGCTGCAAAACCTTTCCAATTCCAAGTTCTACGACTGTTATCCGCTTTAGGACGGTAAAAGTAACGATACATCATATACATTACCAAACCAGCAACTGCCGCTGACAAGATTGTTGTAATCAAGCCATAAACTGGGGCCTTAGAAGTGATAAGCGCGGTTACTCCATTTAAAAGAGAAATAAATCCTAAAAAGAGCAGGCTACTATCAAGCCACATCAAAACTGGATTTTCATTTTTTTCACTGACAGGTCTGTCAACAAGTTTTGGTTGATATTGAGAAACAAATTCAGTTGGCGCTCCCAATAATTTACGAGCAATAATTCCTGATTTTTGACCTTCAATAATTTGCGGAAGAATGTCATTCAATATTTCTTTAACTTCTTCATCTGATTTCCCAACTAAAATCAATTGTTTCGTTACCGAATGAATGTATTCTTTATTTTTAGCAGTAAGTTCTTCGATTAAATTTTCCATAATCTCATTTTATCAGAAAGCGTGAAAAAAAACAGCCAAAAATAGTCAAAAGCTTGATTTTTTTATTTGAAAAATGTTATAATCAACAAGTATGTTGTTTTTAAGCACATAAAAATCTAATGGGAGGTAAATATCATGTCTAAAGAATGTTATTTTACTGGTCGTAAGACTGTTTCAAGTAACAACCGTTCACACGCGATGAATCAAACTAAACGTGTAGTTAAACCAAATCTTCAAAAAGTTACTATTCTTGAAAACGGTGAACTCAAAACTGTATGGGCTTCAGCTAAAGCTTTGAAGAAATTGCCAGCAGGCGTAGAACGCGTATAATTTTTGTTTTTTGCAAAACACAAAAATATCCTGTCATCTGACGGGGTTTTTTTATTTACAGACAGCTCTGTCAGTGCTGACAGACGGTAAATTTCAAAAAGCAGTTCAAAAGAGCTGTTTTATTTTATAAAAGTATGATAAAATGAGTAATGATATTTAAATAATATGGAGGAAAGTGCCGTTTGTCAGTCAATTTTTCTTTATTTACAAAAATTTGTAAATTATTGACGACGGTACAGCTATGAAAATGAGTGTTACTATCAACAACCAACACGGGAATGTCGATATTGCTACCGAAGTCATTGCAACGGTTGTGGGTGCATCTACAACTGAAATTTTCGGCGTAGTCGGCATGACCAGTAAATCTGCTGTTAAAGATAATGTTCGCAGTGTTTTGCGTCAAGAAAACTATTCTAAAGGAGTTGTCGTTACAACTGCTGACAACGAAACTTCTATCGATGTTTATGTTGTCATTTCTTATGGTGTAAAAATTAGCGAAGTTGCAAAAAATATTCAAGAACGTGTTCGTTTCAATCTCGAAAATCAACTTGGCATCACAGCCAGTAGCGTAAACGTATATGTACAAAATGTGAAGGTGGTTGAAGATTAGTGTCAAATATTAATGCAAGTAAATTTCAAGAAATGGTTCAAGCAGCGGCAAGCCGTTTGAACGAACAAGCCGAATATGTTAACTCGCTTAATGTTTTCCCTGTTCCCGATGGAGATACAGGAACAAACATGGGCATGACCATTACAAATGGGGCAAAAGATGTTGCTTCTAAACCAGCTGATACTGTTGGTCAAGTGGCTCAAATTCTTTCAAAAGGTCTTCTTATGGGGGCTCGTGGAAATTCTGGTGTTATTTTAAGCCAACTTTTCCGTGGTTTCGCTCAATATGTTAAAGATTACGAAGAAATTGATGGAATCCATCTTGCAGCTGCACTTCAAAATGGGGTCGAAGTAGCCTATAAGGCAGTTATGAAACCTGTTGAGGGAACAATTTTAACTGTTTCTCGTGGTGCTGCTGAGTTAGCAAAACGCAAAACTGACGAAACTGATGATGCTGTTGAAATTATGGAAGCAGCACTTGAAGGAGCTAAAAAAGCACTTGCCATGACTCCTGATATGCTCCCAGTTCTTAAAGAAGTTGGAGTTGTTGACTCTGGTGGTCAAGGTTTGGTTTATATCTATGAAGGCTTTTTAATGGCGCTTAATGGTGAATTCGTACCAGAAACACCTGTGGCCGAACTTGGCGCAATGGACCGTATGGTTAATGTTGAACACGAAAGTGTTGCCAATGCTTCAACAGCGGACATCAAATTTGGTTATTGTACAGAAATCATGGTTGAACTTGGTAAAGGTCCAACTTCTCGTGAAAGTTACGACCACGATAACTTCCAAGCTTATCTTGCAGGAATTGGGAATTCACTTCTTGTTGTTGATGATGAGGAAGTCGTTAAAGTCCACGTTCATACAGAAGATCCTGGTTTAGTTATGCAAGAAGGACTTAAATATGGACGTCTTGTAAAAGTTAAAGTTGACAATATGCGCTTGCAAAACGAAGGTGTGGCTGAAAAAGAAGCAAAATCAACAAATGTTTCAACTTCTACTTCTAAAAAAGACTGGGGCTTAATTGCTATTGCTGCTGGTGAAGGTTTAGCTGATATTTTCCGTGAAATGGGTGTTAATCATGTTGTTTCTGGTGGTCAAACAATGAATCCTTCGACAGAAGATATTTTGACTGCTATTGAAGCTGTTAACGCAGAAAAAGTAATTATCTTACCTAATAACAAGAATATCTTTATGGCTGCAAAATCTGCTGCTGAAGTGGCTGAAATTCCTGTTGAAGTGATTGAATCTGCCACTGTTCCTCAAGGATTTACAGCACTCTTGAGCTTTGACCCTACACGTTCAATTGAAGAAAATAAGGCCGCTATGACTGATGCACTTCTTGACGTTAAATCTGGTTCAGTAACAACGGCCATTCGTGATACAAATGTCGATGGTATCGAAATTCATAAAAAAGATACACTTGGAATGTTGAATAACAAAATTGTTGTTTCAACACGAAAAATGAATGATGCTATCTTTGCTGTCTTTGACCAAATGATTGATGAAGATAGTGAGATTGTAGCGATTTATATCGGTGAAGAAGGAAAAAAAGCCAACGCTGACAAAATTGCTAAAGAACTTGAGAAAAAATATCCTGAAATTGAAGTTGAAATCCACGAAGGAAAACAACCGGTTTATCCATATCTCTTCTCAGTTGAGTAAAATATAGAAATAAAAAAATTCTGATGTTAAACATCAGAATTTTTCTTTTGCTTTATAAAAAGTTACTGACAGAATCATTTTTCATCGATTAAAATTTCTGTCAGTAACTTTTTTATTGAGTGTATAGAATTATGAAAAGTATTTTACGTACTCTCCATAACCCTCTGCTTCTAATTGGTCAAAAGGAACGAAACGCAAAGCGGCAGAATTAATACAATAACGCAAACCTCCTTTATCTAAGGGGCCGTCAGTAAAAACATGACCCAAATGACTGTCAGCATTACTAGAACGAACTTCTGTACGTTCCATAAATAGAGATTTATCTCGTTTTTCTTTGACAACTCCTTTTTCAATCGGTTGTGTAAAGGCTGGCCAACCGCAGCCTGATTGATATTTATCTAAACTTGTAAATAGCGGTTCACCACTCACAACATCAACATACAATCCTTTTTCAAAGAAATCATCAAACTCATTAGTAAAAGGGGCCTCTGTCCCATTTTCTTGGGTAACACGATAAGCAAGTGGGCTTAATTTCTTCTTAAGTTCTTCTTTTTCCATCAGCAATTTTCCTTTCCTACATGTGTCCATTGACTGTCAACCTTTTTGACACTAGTGTAAACTTGGTTGACAAAGGGCTTGATCCCTTTACATTAGGCTGTCAACAAGCATTTTTTGTCAAAAACAAGTCCTCATCTGATATGATTCATCCTATCAAAAATCCCTATTGATTTCCATTGAAAGCACTTAAAGATTTTAGGAGCTCCATTTCTTAAACATTAAAAGTTACTGTTATTTTTCAGAAAATTCTTGTATCGTACTTTAAATTTTGATATAATCATAAATGTAAAACGTACTTGACATTTTCTGTAATCATTTGATTTCGGGAGGTAAAATGAAAACTCTTAACGATACCCATATTGGGCAAATTTATTATATTCATAAAATTATTGGGAAGAATCAAGCTAAACTGCGTGATTTAGGTATGATTTCCGATAAAAAAATAACATTAATTTCTACTGACGGCGAGAATGCAATTGTCAAAATTGATGAAACTCGCCTTGCTTTAAGTTCTGAATTTTTGGAGCAAATTTTTGTAAAAGAAGAACGTTCTAGCGAGGATATCATTGGTTTAGCTCACTTGCAAGTTGGCCAAACTGGTATCGTTCGCATGATCGACGCAACGTCTGATATCAGGCGCCGCTTGATGGACATGGGCATTACGCGAGGAACAAGTGTTCATCTGCAAAAATTAGCCCCACTTGGCGACCCTCTTGAACTTAGGCTTCGAGGCTATTCTCTCTCTTTGAGAAAGACCGATGCTGAAAAAATTAAAGTCGTTCTTGAACGATAGTAAGCAAAATTGTTGACCTATTTTTATCGTTATTTTTGTAAAGAAATTGTCCTAGAATACTTAACAAAGTCTAACGAAATTTAAGAAGAAATTTTAATAATATGAAAATAATTGCACTACTCGGAAACCCCAATAGTGGAAAAACGAGTATTTTTAATCAACTAACCGGTTCAAATCAGCAAGTTGGTAATTGGCCAGGTGTTACGGTCGAAAAGAAATCTGGATTTTATCGAAAAGATAAAAGTATTTGTATCCAAGATTTACCTGGTCTTTACTCTCTTTCTCCTTATTCACTTGATGAGCAAGTTGCCAGAGATTTTTTGACAAAAACACCACCGGATGCCCTCATTAATATTGTGGATTCAACGAATTTAGAGCGTTCACTTTATTTGACTTTACAGCTGATGGAACTTGGAATCCCTATGGTTTTAGCGCTTAATATGAGCGACCTTTTGGCTGGTCAAGGGAAAAAAATCGACATTGAAAAACTTTCTTATAGCCTTGGAATTCCTGTTGTTACAACCTCGGCCATTAAAAATAAAGGTTTAGATGAGGTTGTTAAAGCAGCACTAAAAAGTCATGAAAGTCAGCCTTTAGATTATGACCATCGACTTGAAGGGGCGCTCTCAGAAATTGGTAAAGTAACTGGTTTTACCAATCGTTTTGAACAAATAAAAGTTTTCGAAGGCGACAAACTTTTATTAGCTGGAGAAACAGATAAAGCGCTAAACCAGCAACTTCATACTGACAATTCTCAAGCTGACTTATCAGCAAAACAGCTGGCTGAAATTGAGGAAATTGTTTCTATCACCGAAAAATTAATGGCAGATGACCGTGAATCAATTATCGTTAATGAACGTTATGATTTAATTGGTCATATTGTTCAACTTTGCGTTACTCAGACTGAAACTGGTAAAATTAATCTGACAGATCGAATCGATCAGATTATTACCCATAAATGGTTGGGACTTCCTATTTTTGTTTTTATCATGTGGTTGGTCTATTTTATTTCTATTCAAACGGTCGGAACAGCAGCGACCGATTGGCTCAATGATGTCTTCTTTGGTCAATGGCTTCCTGATTTAATTGCCAATGGAATGAATGCTTTAGCGGTTACCCCTTGGGTTCAAGATTTAGTTTTAAATGGTGTCGTTGCTGGAATCGGAGCAATTTTAGGTTTTGTTCCACAGATTTTTGTTCTCTTTTTACTTTTAGGAATTCTGGAAGATTCTGGATATATGGCTCGGGTAGCCTTTGTCATGGACCGAATTTTTAGACGATTTGGCCTTTCTGGCAAGTCTTTTATCCCCATGCTTATTGCTTCTGGCTGTGGCGTACCTGGAATTATGGCGACGAGAACGATTGAGCAAGAGCGTGACCGAAAAATTACAATTATGGTCACAACTTTTATGCCTTGTTCTGCCAAACTCCCTATTATCGCATTAGTTTCTGGTGCTTTTTTCCCTCATGCTTCTTGGGTTGCTCCTAGTGCTTACTTTTTGGGAATGTCCATGATTATTCTCTCTGGTATTATTTTGAAAAAAACAAGGATGTTTTCTGGTGATACTTCGGCTTTCATCATGGAACTTCCTGCCTATCATTTACCTTATGCGATGACTGTTTTAAAATATGCTTTCGACCGTGCGTTTTCTTTCGTCAAGCGGGCTGGTACGATCATTTTCGCTATGAATGTTCTGATTTGGTTCACTTCAAATTATAATTGGACCTTGGCCCATGTTGATGCGAGTCAATCTATTCTTGCTGATGTTGGTAAAGTTGTTGCTATTATCTTTGCTCCTCTTGGTTTTGGGGAATGGCGGGCAACAGTCGCTACAATTACTGGACTAATTGCCAAAGAAACGATCGTCGGAACAATGGGTGTCCTTTTTGCTCATAATTCTTCTGACAGTCACCAACTCTGGTCCGCTGTCCAAGCTACCTATACTCCTCTTTCCGCTTATTCTCTCCTTGTTTTCAATCTGCTTTGCGCACCATGTGTTGCTGCAATTTCAACAATTTATAAGGAAATGGGCGATGTTCGTTGGACTTTACGAGCGGTTGGTTTTCAAACTTTAGTTGCTTATAGCATGAGTTTCATTATTTATCAATTAGGTAGTTTGTTTAGCTCACAAAACTTTGATGTTTTTAGTTTATTAGCATTAATTGTATTGTCGGTTGGTTTATATTTCATTTTCAGAAAAGGGAAAGGTCTTACTTATGAACTTAGCTAGTATTGTCATTTTGGCTGTCATCCTCATTATTACTGGATTTGCCATTTTTAAAACTGTTCGTAGCAAAGGGGCTTGCGAAGACTGCAACGTTAACACTTGTCCGGTCAAGGGAGCGGCGGCTCTACCTGTTTCAGCTGAATCTCATTCAACTAAAAAAACAGATGTTAAACATGATTGTTGTAATTAAAAAAGTTACTGACAGACTTATTATGGTTAAATTTACTACCATAGCAAGTCTGTCAGTATTTTTTTTAAGCTTATTTTGAATGTTTTAGAATACCTATAATTTTGTCAGTACTTTTCACTTAATAATCTTGATTTACCTGCCAATTACCCTTTGTTTATAATTGACAAGAAGAAAATTTATAACTATAATCAAAATATAACTGAAATATTATGCAAAATCTGTCAAAGTTTTTTCACAAAGGCTCACTGACAACTATTTTTGAACTCAAGAAAGGTCTTCTATGAAAAAATACATCAGCGTCTTTAGTGTTTTCTTGGTCTGGCTTGCCTACTTACTGGCACTCAATCCTATTCTCAAGGCTCTTGGTCTTATCAATTGGTTACGCAGCCTCGGACATTTTGCTTCACTAACCTCTATTATTATTCAAGAAATTCCAATTATCATCATCTTACTGCTACTCAATCATTTTTTCTGGCATCAAAAATTGCTATTTAAAGGATATAACTGGAAAAAAGCATTAGGAATGCTCATTCTTCCTTTAGTCATGTTTTTGGCAGGTTTAGTTCTTGCAATAGGAAAACATGCCCCTGCTTCGTATCTTTTTCTAGCCATTGGAGCCACTTTATTAATTGGTTTTGCTGAAGAACTCTCTTTTAGAGGTTTGATTTTTGGTATTTTAGTTAAAAATTCTAAGGATAAGATTATTGTTCCTTTATTTATTTCAAGTATACTATTTGGACTCATGCATTTGGTCAATATTCGTAATCAACCTTTAGAAAATACTATCATTCAAGTTCTTGGAGTTATGGCTTTTGGACTTTTCGCAGCTGTGGTTTACATGAAAACAAGCAATTTGATTTTTGCGATTGTGGTACATGCCATGAATGATTTCATGGCAATCATGGCCAGTTCGGGTAGTTTATCTTCACAACAAACCAACCCTCTGACAATTCTCTACGAATGGTTTATTTTTGGTACACTCGCTTTCGCATTATTTTACACGGGTTGGACTCAAAGAGAAAAATTCATTGCCGCCATTCAAGAACGTAGTCCACAACTTACAGCACGTAAGTTACCTACTCTTGCTCAAAGTTCAACTTTCCGTAGAATTTTTGCCCTAGTTTCAATGATTTATGGCATTTTGATTTTACCAACGCTGCTCCTTTTTTCAAAAATATCTACTAGTGCTGGCAGTCGAGCAGAAATTGCAAATAAAGCATTACCTATTTATCTTTTATTTCTTCTAGGAATCGCCCTATATGTCTTTTTAATTGTTTTCTTTAATTTCCACTTAGGAAATCTTTGCTGGTTATTCCTTCCTTATATCGGTGGTCCAGTCTTTGCTTTAATCGCTCTGGTTAATGGTGCAAGACCACTAACTGAAAAAACAAATCAATCTAAAACAATCAATAATAAAACTCCAAATTAATTCATTTGGAGTTTTTCTTTTTTAAAATTTAATTAAACTAACAAAGAATAGTAGGACTTGTACAAGTTGAAAAACCATTAAGATTTTAACCGATGAAATAAATGTTTCTTTTTTTACTTGTTTTAGCAAATATGGTCGAGCAAATTTTATCATCAATGGTGCAATTAACAGAATCAAAAGCATAATTGGAGAAAGTAATCCTAAAATTACAGCAACAACAATGGCAACAAAAGCCAAAATTAAAGCTGTAGTCCACCAAATAAGTGCTGCCTTTTTTCCAATATAGTGCACGATTGTGTAGCGGTGATTGGCTTCATCTTCTTCTAAATCGCAGGTGTTATTGGCTAACATCAGATTTGCAATCAATAACGTATTAGGTAAAGCAATCAAGAAAGTGGTTGCCAGATTCGCAAATGACCAAACAAAGTTCTGAGAACTATTGATATAAAGACAAATCAGAAAAATGACATAACCCATTGTCAAACCTGATAAAAGTTCCCCAAGTGGAAGTGATGAGAGCGGTTTTGGCCCTCCAGCATAGAAAACTCCAACAGCATAACAGAGTAATCCCAACCAAAAGACTGCCCAACCAGTCATTAAAGCGACAATAATTCCTAAAATCAGACTACCAAAAAAGAAAAAGGCCAATAAACTTTTGATGAGTCCCATTGATAAGTTCTCGCGTCCGATAATATTTGTATTTTTTTGATAATCATCTGTATCTACTGCTTTATGATAATCATTATAGTTGTCCCAAATATCAACAAAACAGTTGAACATAAACATTGCCACAAAATAAATAGCGAGCGCTGACAAATTGACTGACTGATAATGATAAAGCGAGTAAGCAAGCCCTAGTAAAAATGGAAAAATTGAAGCAGTTTTAGCTTTCAATTCAATTAGTTCAGCAAATATTTTAAAATTCATTATTTCCTCTTTTTATTTATCAATTCGTCTATAAAAACTATTTCTTATTTTATCACATTTTAAATCAAAACTTTTAAAATCAAACTAGAGAAATACTAGCTTTGAAAGCTTTATCTCAAAAGTTACTGACAGAAATTTTGAGATAAAAAAGTTACTGACAGAAAAATTTCCGAATAGCTGTCAGTAAAATTTCCTATGAAAAAGCCTGTCAGTGACAGGTTTTCAATAATTTCTTTCCAATAAAATTTGTGTTGCTTCTTCTAAAATCTGCCGATTTGGCGACTCTGGTAATTTCCGAATTTCATTCAAAGCCAGTTCTGTTAATCTTCCAGCAACAAGGAGCGCTCCTGCTATCCCACCTGATTCTGTCACTAATTCTGCTAAATCTAAACATTCTTGTCTTGACAAATTTTCTGGCGCTTCTAAATAAGGAGCAATCGCTTCATCATTTACTTCACGAGCCAAGAGTAAAGGTAATGTATAAATCCCTTGACGGAAATCTGTCAAAATAGGTTTATCAGCTTCATCAAGTCCTACTGTAAAATTTAAAATGTCATCATAAACTTGAAAAGCAAGACCAATTGCTCGACCAATTTTACGGGCAGAATGTTGTAATTTTTTATCCCCGCCAGCAAAATAAACACCTTCTAAACAGCTAAGACTCAGTAATTCAGCTGTTTTTCCGCTAATTGCTTTCATATAGCGTCTCGCTGTATTATTTTTATCAAAAGCAGATTGCATTTGAGTCAATTCACCCTGAAGAATTTTTTTCATTGATTGAGCATTTTTAGCGACAAAACTTGTCCCATTCATGGTTTCAATCAATAATTCAAAATAAACAGTATAAACAAAATCTCCAGCATAAACAGCTACATCTTTGCCAAATTGTGACTCTATTGACGGTAAACCACGTCTTAAAGGAGAGTCGTCGATAATATCATCGTGAATCAATGTTGCTGAATGAAGCATCTCTAATGATGCAGCGATTTTAATGAGCTTCTCTTCATCTTTAGAGCCATTAGGGACAATCCCAGCGAACAGCAAAAAAAGCGCAGGACGAACCATTTTCCCGCCACGTGATGCAAATTTCTCTAGTGCTGCTTCTATCTCTTGATTATTAATTTTTAAACGCTCAATCATGAGCGCTTGAACATCCTTTAATTTATTCTGAATTTCGGGATAATCCTGCCAAAATGTGAGCAATGTTTTTTCTCTTTCCTCTCGATAATTCATTCATTTCTTTTGATAATGACTTATCAAATATCTTACTCCATTTTAGCAAAATAGACCCAATGTTGCGAACATAATGGCTTTTTTTCATAAGTAAAAAGAAGTTCAGATGAACTCCTTTTTTTATCGAATTTCCATAATTTGACTTTGAGGTAGGCGGTAACTTGGTTTTCCTTTATCTTCTGAATTTCCAAGCGGAATAATTAGTTCTGGGCGATAACGTTTTTCAACTTCTAAAAGTTCATTCACTTTTTGAGTTCGATTAAAGCCCATGATGATGTTGCTTTCATAACCGTAATTTTTAATAGCCAAAACAAGATTCATTGTAACCAAACCAATATTGATAGAAAGATAATTACTTTCATGAAGTTCTTCAAATCCTTCATACATTTGTGGATAACGACTATTGAAGCGCAGAAGTTGTTCATCATCCAACTCTCCAGCCCCTAATCTAGCAATCTCACGAGAACGTTCAACTAAATCTGTATCGCTAAAGAGGACAATGACTGCACCAGCTTGTTTGATTTGTTCGTGATTGCCAGGATCAACTTCAGAAAGTAATGCTTCCCGTTTTTCTTCTGATTCTACAATGACAAAATGCCAACTTTGAATATTGTGGGCAGAAGGAGCTAAACTTGCTGCAGAAATAATTTGTTTAACATCCACTGTGGGAATTTTTTTACCGTCAAAGTTTTTTACTTTGTGTCGTGATTTATTGAGCTTTACGTAATCCATGATACTCCTCTATTCCTCTTATGAGATGTAGCTGAATAGTTTCTCTGAAATTGTTTGCATCAATTTCCAAGTCTAGTAGAGCAGACACCCGTTTTTTCTTTGTTTATATTTTAGCAAATTTTTTCCACTTTTGCATAGCATATTTATTCATTATATTTATTTTTTTATTAAATATAAGTTATTTCCGAAATATTTTACTGACAAAAGCGGAAATAAAAAAACTGCCTGGTCAGCAGTTTTTTATTAGGCTAATTTAGCCTTATTTTTCTTAATTTGTTTTGAACGTAATTGTCCACAAGCTGCATCAATATCTGTTCCATGTTCTTGACGAACGACACAGTTAATGCCATTTTTCTTCAAAACATCATAAAATTTTGCCGTATTATCTTTTGTTGAACGTTCATATTTAATATGTTCCGCAACTGGATTGTATGGAATCAAGTTAACATAAGACAATTTATTTCTAGGTTTTATCAAATCAGCCAACTGTTGAGCAATTTCTGGACTGTCATTTTCACCAGAAAGCATAATATATTCGTAAGTCACACGTCGATTGGTTGTTTCTGTATAATAGTCAATCGCATCAAAAAGTTTTTCAAGTGGTGCGTTACGAGTAATACGCATCAATGAAGTCCGCAACTCATTATTTGGAGCGTGAAGTGAAATTGCTAAATTAATTTGTAGATTTTCATGCGCAAATTCTTTAATTTTTGCTGGCATAAATCCACAAGTCGAAACTGTGATGTGACGGGCCCCAATTGCCAGTCCATTATCATCATTAATAACACGCAAGAAGTTCATTAGATGTTCGTAATTATCAAAAGGTTCACCAATTCCCATAACTACCACGTGTGAAACACGTTCATCTAAACCACGTTCATCAAAGTATTTTTGAACGAGCATGATTTGGCTGACAATTTCCCCAGCAGTCACATCACGTTCTTTTTTCAAAATCCCAGAAGCACAGAAAGTACAACCCATATTACAACCTACTTGAGTTGTCACACAAACAGACAAACCATAAGATTGACGCATCAAAACTGTTTCAATCATCATCTTGTCAGGGAGCATAAATAGATATTTCACTGTTCCGTCAGCAGATTCTTGAACAACAACTTGTTCTAATGGATTCAAAATAAAATGCTCATTAAGTTTATCAATAAAAGCAGCTGATAAATTGCTCATTTCTTCAAAAGATTGAACACGTTTACGGTAAAGCCAATCCCAAACCTGAGTTGCTCGGAATTTCTTTTCTCCATTTTCAATTGCCCATTCAATTAATTGGTCACGTGTCAATCCATAAATTGAAGGACGCGTTTCTGTTATTGTATTCTCTGTCATTATTTTCCTTAAGTATCTCAAATTTTAATCGTGCAATTTTTCATATCCCTTGAATACACTCATAAAATCAATTTAAATTATTATCATTTATTTATGAAAAACTAAATCACTTAGAAGTCCATAAATGTTAATTCTACGATAATTTTTAGTCTTTGACAAGTTGGCTGACCGTCAAATAACTTTTACAAAATCCTCAATCCTTTTTACGATTACGAATGACAAAGCCTTGATTCTCTTGCTTTTTAGTCTCTGTTTGCTCAACTTTTTTACGAGGATTCCGTTTTTTCATTGTAAATTTTTTATCAGAATCTTTAGCTGGATTTTGTTTTTTATTGTCTGTTTTTCTCTCTTGAGATTTTTTACTGACAGAAACTTTTTTATTTTTGTCAGTAACTTTTGGTTTTCTGTCAGTAGATTTTTCACGAATTTTAAAATCTTTACGAGCTTCTGATGAATTTTCTGAACGTTTGTCTTCTTTAGCATTAACTTTCTGCTCATCACGCGCCCGATTGCGATTACGATTTCTCTTACGACGTGGCTTATCAAATCCTTGCTTCAACTCTTTTTCGGTAAAAAGTTTCTCAGAAACAAAGGCTTCATCTTTTGTCCGAATCCGCCGTAAAACAAAATAAGCACAACCGTAATTACAATATTCATTGACATAATCTTCAAGATGATCAATTTTATTGTCTGCCAACATTTTTCTACGACTGGTTGAGAAAAAACCCTTCAAACGCAGTTGCTCAAAGCCCCAATCTCCCACAATATAATCATACTTATCTAAAACATCAGAAAAACGTTGTTCTAATTTTTCCGCATCAAAAGCCTCACGATAATTATGAACAATATGAAAAGTTCGTTGTCCAACTTGAACAACTTCCCCTACTGCCATAACATGTTCGCCAGGATATTTATTATAATTTAACTTACTTTCGTCTATTACTTTAGCCATTAATTTTTCTATTTCTATTTATTTTTAAAATGTTCTGCTACAATTTCTCGTAAGAAATAAGGGAATAAAATTTCTGATTTTCCCAATTTTTTCAATAAAGGAAAATACCAAGCAAACAAATATTGGTCAGGTAAAACAATTTGATAACTCTCTTCATCAGAAATTTTTTCAAGTGACTGATTTTCCGAATTTTTTATGTAAAAATTACCTTCGTGTGGCTCAATTCCATGAAATATAAGAGAACCAAATGTTTTTCCACGAAAACCCATTCCTTGAATTTTTTGGGTGGCAAGGAAATCCGAAACATCCATAATTTCAAGCAAAACTTGTCTAAGTTCTTCACCTGTAAATGTGAAACGAACTAAACGAATCGAATGGGGTAAAAATTCATGTAAATCATCTAAAGTTAAATGATTTGGTAATTCATCCGTCACCAACAAGCCGGAATTCATGAGACAAAGTTTTGTATTTCCATAATCCGCAAAGATTTTTGCCAAATAATGACTTGCTTTGAAATCCGGTAAAACATTAGGTAAGGCTTCAGGTAAATCAGCAACGACTGTTCCTTCTAAGAGTTTATGCCCTCTCAGTTCCCAACCATTGGTTTCTACCAAATCCGATTTTCTTTGAGGAAGCGTATTGGTTGCTGTCGCTTCAATTTGTGCATCAACTAATTGATTATTTTCATTAAAAGTTAAATCAATTTGCCCCACATATTCGCCATAGCGTCCAGCAGCTGCAAGAAGGGTTTGATTAACTTGAGCACCATGTTCAAATAAATGATGTGTATGAGCTCCAATAATCAAGTCAACCTCATCATAATCCTTTGCAATTTGCTCATCAACATTCTTACCCAAATGAGAAAGTAAAATGGTAAAATCACAATCCAGTTTTGGTAAAAGTTCATCTAAAACCACAAAAGGGTCTGACAATTCCCAGCCCGCCTGTGGATAAGCAAGAACATAAGGGGCTGTCAAACCAATTAATCCAATTCGTAAGCCAAATGAAGTCGTGACTATCAAAGGCTCAGATTGTGCAAAATTTGTCGCCAAATTTGACAAGAGAACAGGAAAATTAGCTTCATCATAGAGATGAGAAAGCATCTCATGTGTCAGTCCCAGTCCCTCATTATTACCTATTGTCGCCGCCGTCAAATCTAAACGATTCATCAATTCAACATTAAATTGTCCCTCTGTTGCCTCCGTCAAAGGATGAACCCGATCCACATTGTCACCCAAGTCGAAAGACAAACTTTCAACTTCTTCATGTGATTTTTCCGCAAAAAAACGCTCAATCACAGGGAAACGTTCCAAGTGAGAGTGTAAATCATTCAAATGGAGGATACGCAGTTTATTCATAATACTATTATAGCATAGCTACTAAGGCTAAACAATATTTCGTCTTACTAGCTTTCGCCTAATTTATAAGCAAGTGAAACTTAAGATAGCTATAGTTCTTCCTCAGAACAATAGAGCATCTCCAGATGTCCTAACATTTTGCTTGTGACAAACATAAGATTTAACACAGGTAATATGAATAGGCTTTAAAAGCTTCTGTTCGCAAAAATAAAAAGCGCTATTGCGCTTCTTAAATTACTTTAATTTGGATTAAGCTCCTGTTGACCCAAATCCACCAGTCCGTTCTTCTTTTTCTTGATTTTCATCACCATCAGCGACCAAGAAAGGCATGAAGACTCCCTGAACCACGCGCTCCCCTTTTTCAATTACGACTTCTTCATCAGTGAAATTACGCATTTGCATGAACATATGCCCTTCATTATCAGGATTATTATAGTAATCCTTGTCAATAACACCTACTGAATTGATTAAAACCAAGCCTTTTTTACGAGGATTTGATGAACGGTCATACATATAAAGTACTTCATCTGACTGCATATAGGCCTTCAAACCTGTTGGAATTAATTTAATTTCCCCTGGCGCAAAACTAACGGTTTCAGCTGCTTCAATGTCATAACCTGCTGAATGTTCAGTTGAACGTTTTGGTATATTAATTCCAGCATTTTTATATTTAGTTACCACTTCAAATCCACGAATTTTCATCTCTTACCTCATTTGTTTTTTTCTATTATATCATAAAAAAAGCACTCAGAGAGCGCTTTTCATTTAGACTTCTTCGGCATTTGTTTCGATGAGATGTTGATACCAGTAATAAGAATCCTTCGGTATCCGTTTCAATGAACCTTCCATTGTTTCATCTTGCTCAACATAAACAAAACCATAACGTTTTTGGTAGCCATTTAACCAAGAAAGGAGGTCAGTATAAGACCATGTGTGATAACCAATGACTTTTGCTCCATCCGTCATCGCTTCTTTGATTGCTTTAACATGACTTTCTAGATATTTGATTCGATAATCATCATGAATTTTTCCGTCTTCAACTTTATCATATTCGCCCAAGCCATTTTCTGTAATCATCACTGGAATACGATAACGAGAAGTGATACGACGAAGTGCAATTCTCAGGCCTTCAGGGTCAATTTCCCAATCCCAATTTGTTCGGTCAATAAAAGGATTTTGAATTTTTTTATGGAGGCCTGGAATTCCTGATTCTTTGGTTGTTCCTTTTTTACCACTTGTATTAAAGGAACCGACTCCAACTCCTCCGTCAACTGGATTCCATGCGTTAGTAGCTGTCTGGTAATAATTAATACCTAGAAAATCAGGTTTAGCTGATTTCAAGAGTTCAGCATCCCCTGCTTCAAATTCAGGTGCTAGCCCATTTTCACGTAAATAAGCCATTGCCGCAATTGGGTATTCTCCGTAAAGATAAACATCCATCCAAAAATGACTATAAAGCTCTTCTGCATTTTCAGCCGCTAAAACATTGAGTGGGTCAGAATCTTTAGCATATTGTGGCGTATAGGCAAACGAAGGACCAATTTGTCCATCCATTTCAAGTTCATGAAATTTATTGATTACCGCAGCATTTGCCAGATTAGCAATATGATTGACCTGATAAAAAAGTTTCATATCTCTTTTTCCAGGTGGGTGAGTCGCGAGTGACCAACCTTGACTTGTAAAAATATTTTGTTCATTAAGCGATACCCAATATTTTACTTTACCTTTGAAAGCTTTAAACAAAACTTCAGCATAGTTAACAAAATCTGCAATAATTTCTCGTGATTCCCAACCACCATATAAATCTTCTAAGGCTTGGGGCAAATCCCAGTGATAAATCGTGACAATTGGTTCAATCTCATTAGCAATCAACTCATCAATCAAATCTTCATAGAATTTTAAGCCCGCTTGATTGACTTCACCACGACCGTCAGGTAAAATCCGCGTCCAAGCAATTGAAAAACGGTAGGATTTAAGGCCCAACTCTTTCATTAAAGCCACATCTTCTTTATAGCGATGATAATGATCAACAGCGACATCCCCATTTGTTCCTTTAAAAGTCTTGCCTGGAATACGGACAAAATTATCCCAGACGCTGGCTTTTTTGCCATCTTCAAAAGGTGCTCCCTCAACTTGATAGGCTGCCGAAGCTGAACCCCATAGAAAATCATTTGGAAATGCTTTTAATTTTTTGTGCTCCATTTTATTCCCCCATTACTTGTTTATAGTCTATATTATAACATTTGTAACCGTTTTATTTTGTTTTATCTTTTGGAATTTGTTTTTTTATTTTTACGTGATTATCCTAAAAAAGTTGTCTTAAAAGACAACTTTATTTTCTTGATTTTATTTTTATATCTTTATGCGCTTGTTGATTTTCTGCTTCTATTTTGTTGGCTTTCTTTTTTTGGCTGCGTGCAATAAGAATCATTGCCAAGCCAATTAAAACGATTGCTAAACCAAGCCAGTTTTGATAAGCCACAAGCAATAGCCCTAAACTGATAAAAGCGATGCCCCAGGTACTCATACAACACTCACATTAAAGAAGACAGCTGCTCCAAATGAGCTTCCTTTAATTAGCTGTTTAGCCATTGCTGCGTCAGTCGTTGCGTCATCTGTTGGTGTTTCAAAGAAAAGTTTTAATCCTTGTTTTTTTGTATGTTTAAAGCCATTTTCTTCTAAAAGTTGAATAATTTCTTTTTGCATCATTGCAGAATTTACGAGTATCATAGTATTTCCTCCTCTATGAGTGTTTTTTTATCACATCTGATAAGGTTTATATTATAAATCTTACCAGATTTAACAAAAAATGTGTAGAGCAAGTTTTCTTACTTGCTCTACCATTAATTTCAAATTTAGTCGAGTTCAGTTTCTTCTAACTTGTTAGCTGCGATAACGAATGGTACCCAGATAACAAAGGTAATGATCAAGTTGATAATTGTAAGGACAATTGCCCGCCAGTCAAAACCGGTTGCCATGAAGGCATTCATAATTGGTGGTGTTACCCATGGCACAGCATTGACAACTGGGTCAACCAAGTGAAGGGCTGTTGCAGTGTAGGCAATGATTACAGAAATCAATGGAGCGACTGCAAATGGAATAAAGAAGATTGCATTCAAGACAACTGGCAGACCGAAGAGGACTGGTTCGTTGATGTTGAAGATACCAGGTGCAAGTCCGAGACGTCCAACAATCTTGTAGTCTTTACGTTTAGAGAAGAGGATGATTGCAATAACAAGTGTAATTGTACCACCTGATCCACCAAACCATGCAAAGGCGTCCCATGAACCACGGACCCAAAGGTTAACGTAGTCACCATTAATGGCATGTGCTTTATCAACCGCACCTTTAGCAATCAAGTCACGGATACCTTGTGAGTGAACTTGGAAGTAGAGAGCTTGGTTATTAAGTCCAAGAGGTCCCCAGATACCATCGAGTACTGGTGCCAAAACGTTTGGTCCGTGAAGTCCGAAGAACCAGAAGACTGAAACAAAGAGTGTAACAATCAGTACTGAGAAGATATTTTGTGACAGAATTTGGAATGGCTCTGCGATATAGTGGGTAATCAAGTTAATGACAGAGTCATTTGTCAATTTACCAATGATGTAGTAAATTAGACCAACGATATAAAGTGCTGCAATTGTAGGAATGATTGCTAAGAAAGCTTTTGCTACTGCAGGTGGAACTGATTCTGGCATCTTAATTGTGATGTCAGCAAGCATGAGTTTTGCATAAATAATAACTGCAAGGGCACCCATAATAATAACTGTGAAGTAAGCTCCAGCATCGAGGTGAGCTGAGGCAAAGAGTGGTTTCCAAGCGGCAAGTCCTTGATCACCAAGAACGCCATTAAGCTTGTCAGTTGCTGCTACACCAGCTTTACCTGTACCAAGGGCTGCTGTAAATTTACCCATTTGGTTTGGCAAACCTGCAAATAAGGTTGCAACTGATACGATACCACCAGCGAGGTCATTGACTCCGTAAGCGCGGGCCAAATTGTAACCCCAAGAAAAGGCAAAGATAAGACCAATAACTGTCAGTGTTCCTTGGTTAACAAGGGCTGAAATATTGTTCAAATCACCAATGATTGGTGTATTAGCAAGTGTCCAGACTTTCTCTGGTGCTAATTTTGAGAATGCTGTTGCTCCCAACATCATTTGTTGGATAGCTGACGGGAATGTTGTCACGATAGCTGAAATCATGGCAGCTAAGGCACCAGCAAGTGTTGCTGGCAACATACCGATAAATGAGTCACGCAGCGCAACTAGGTGTTTTTGAGACCCAATCTTTGCCGCAACAGGGACGAGATATTTCTCCATCCACGCAGTAATTCCGTTCATGGAATTCCTCCTTTATAATATAATAATAAATAAACTTTCAAAAAAACTTTTTGAACATAATTAAGGTTCTGTCAGTACTGACAGGCATAGATTATCGATTATTTTTTGCTCTCGATAAGTTTAAATGAGCTCCATGGTTTTAGGAAATCGAGTAGGAATAATTCATCATCTGCGATACGTCCAACCACATTGACTCGACCATCATTTTCCATTTCACGTAAAGCGATTTGAGTTTCACCTTTATATTGACCATAGCCTTCGTTGTCAATAATGACATCGCCACGTTGAATTTTATCAGTATCGTGAGCGGGGAATTCAAGGTCTTTATAAGTGATTCTTGTCATTGTTGAACGGAGCATGTAAGCTGATTTATCACCACGGTAGCTATGTGTCGCTTCAAAAAGACATTTGCGTTCATTTTCACTGATTGTTTCACGTGGAACGACTTTAATCTCAGGCATGCTTGCGTTAAATGCTTGGCTCATCGCTTTGAGTTCTTCTTCGCTCGCATAAGCGTTGGCAATAGTGACATCATCAATTCCACCGAGGAGTTTGTAATGTTTAACTTGTGTCGCAATTTCAAGGCTTCTATGGTCTTCAAGAGTACAAAGGCCATCTTGAGTTGGCCAAGGACCAAATGTTGCTGCTTGCGAATTGACAAAGGCCATGGTGTTTAAATTATAGCCCTTGAATTTTTCTGTACATTTAAGATAATGGTTAAATTCCAATCCTGTGTAACGATGTGGGTAGAAATTATGACTTCCCAACAGTTTTTCAGTATCAGGTGAGTAATCCATTATTGAATCAACATAGGTTGTTCCCTGACTCATGTTGATTTCAATTTTGATTCCGTAAGGATTTCGGGTCATTCTGGCTTCTTCGGCTCCTGTGAATCCTATGTCAAGTCGAACTCCATCTGCACCCATTTCATGGAAAAAGCTGAGGTCATCATAACTAATGTTAAGTTGTGTAAAGAGACCTGGATTGATATCCACCATGACTTCCATTCCTAACTGATTGGCGTAATCGACAACTTTTTTGAAAGCTGCAAGAACCTCTTCTTTATCTCCATCAATTTCAAGTAAAGAAGTAAAGACGCGCTTAAATCCATATTGATGCGCTAAATCAAGATAAGCTTTATCCGCCTCAAAGTTGGATCGTTCTGGATAGATAGACACCCCTAATTTTCCCATTTTTTTCTCCTTTTTCTTATTTGTTTATTTCTTTTTTTCTTTCTGAAATAAACCTTAAGTCTATGATAAGGCTTTCATTTCGTTTTTGCAAGCGATATCTTCCCAAAAAAAACATGTTTCTTAAATTGAAACATTAACGATAAATTCTCAATTTTAGATAGGTTTAACGCTTTCTTCAGTTAAAATCTTTAAAATAAGATAAATTGACCTATACCAATTAATGCACGTAATACCAATGTAATAAACAAATTCCACCTCCAACAATATTCTAATTTTTTAATTTTTATATTTCTTAAGGTTAACCAAAAAAGTTACTGACAAAGCTGTCAGTAACTTTTTTAAAAGTATTCACGAAGAATCGCCTGATTCTCTTTTAAAATTTTTGCCGTAAATTGGCCAATGGTCATTTTTTCTCTTTTTCCTTCTCCAAGACTGATATTGTTTTCAGGAATAATTTCGTCAGTAATTTCAACTGAAAAATCGGGCTGACCGTGTACTTTTAAAAATTCCTGTAAGTTAACAATCCGTGCCTGCATATAAGGAACAAGTTTAATTTCTGCTCGCTGTGGCTCTGTCAGTTCTTCTTCAAGGAGAATATCTGAGGGCGCTTGCCAACTAATTTCCGAAAATGAACCGGCATGGCTTGAAATAAAACGATAAAATGCTTGTTTTGCCTCGTCAGTCAAAGTTATCAGTTCTTTGATAACAAATGTCATTTCTGAAAATTCATAAAGAAGATAGCCCAAAGCCTTACCATTTTCGCGATAAATCGCACAGTGAGGTTGTGATTTAAAACTGAAAAAGTAAGACCAAAGTTCTGGAGAGCGAACAAGTGAGCCTTGATTATCAGCCTTTTGATGAACTTCTGTCAGTACTTTAAAAAGGGCTGTATTTTTACTGACAGAAAATTCACTAGCATTTTCATCATCAAACTCAAACTTTTCTCGACTAATTTCGCCCGCACTTCTCTTACCTTTAGGAAAATCTTGAGCTGCTAGTCGATAATGTTTTTGATTAAAAGCATAATGATAACCAAATTTTTCATAAAAAGCATATGAAAATGGTGCCAGATATGAAAAAATCACTCCTTTTTCATAATTATCTCGCAAACTTTTGGTCATTAATTGTCGAATGGCTCCATTGCCTCGAAACTCAGGATAACTGGCAACATAACCAATTCCAGAAGTTTTGACTTCTTGATTTTTCCAATAAACATTAAAGTGTGAGTCAATCACCATTGACGTGAGTTTTTGATTTTCGTAGTGGCCATAAGGAGTTGAAAATTCAAGTAATTTGTCAAAAGCTTTTGCCCGTTCCTTTGTTTTAGGCTTATGAAAGGCATAAGTTGCCAAATCTAAAAATTCTTTATTATTTTTTGTATTCGCATTCATAATTTCATTTTAACACAAATCTGTAGGAATAAGAAAGCATTTTTGTTAACGTTTACTTTTTTGATTTTTCTAATCGTCCAATAAAAAAACAGCCAAAATCGGCTGCTTCAAATCAAAATTTTAATTTCTTCGAGACCAAATATTTAGCCCAAAATTACTGACAGCTTTCAGCATCTTGTTCTTTAGAGCAATCAGTACTTTTTAATTCTTTCCAATTCAAAATCATCATTCAAGGCTGATTCTGTCAGTAAAGTCAAACAGTAAAACTGAAAATTCAGTTTAGTATTATAATCTTTCCGCCTAGCTTATCACTGAAAATAGAGCGCATGAAAACAACTTATTTCTTTGTAAATCTGGAAGTCTTAAAATTTTCATTATCTGATACTTTACTTATCTTGCTCTACCACCATTGTAAGCTCGATTGACATTATCCAAAACAGCAACCATTTGGCGCTTTTTAAAACGTCCCAAGAAAAAACCAACGGCTTTGTCGTTAATCATTTGAATAAAACCATTTGATGTTTGGTTCTCTTCAATGACCACCTGAGTGCTTCGGTCATCAATTTTATGCAATTCCCAGCGAGTACTAAAAGTATTGCGATTTGTTTTAGTCGTAAAAGCGTAAATGCTTGGTTCTGTCAGTTCTGTAATTTTAATACTTCCTCTTTGGTTTTTCCCAAAGCTCTTACTGTATTCATAACCATTTAAGCTTCTAACTTTCGGACGTTTTCCTGTATTTTTTTCAATGTCAAATAGACACGAATCAATTATTTTTTCAAAGATAAATTCTCTCGGGGCATCAACTATTTTATCAATTCTCATCTTTTTTTCTCCCTCAGCAAGTTTTTTAACTAAGTTTATTCTAACAAGATTAAAGATTCTTTGCAAGCACTTTCATGTTTTCAAAAGCAAAACATATTTTTACTTGAAAAATGGTAAACCGATAAAGAGAACCAAGAGAATAACAAAGGCGCCTGTTGCAAAAATACGGTATTGTTGGGGAATAGATGGAATGAAAGCTTTAGGCGCAAAAATTGCTGACAAAAGCAGTCCACCAATTGCCCCGCCAATATGTGCCCAAATGCTTACATTTCCTAAAGAAAAGAGATTCATAACCAAGTTAGCAACAATCAACACAGTAAACATTCGACCGATTTGTTGTAAAAATGGATGTTTTGTAAAAAATGCTAAACCAACAACTGCCGCAAAGAGGCCAAATATAGAAGTGGATGCCCCTGCCGAAACCACTCTAGGTGTCAAAAGAAAAACCATGGCATTACCAAAAATTCCTGACAAAAGATAAATCAGAGTAAAACGTAGCCAACCAAAAACATTTTCAATTTGCCGACCGATGAAAAAGAGTGTCGCCACATTTAATAAAACGTGTGCCCAACCAATATGGATAAAGAGTGCCGTAAACAAACGCCACATTTGGCTTGGGTCAAACAGCATAACTTGACCAAGTATGGCTCCACTATTGAACAAGTTGATTGCTGAAGTTGCTGATATTCCGTAAGTAAAAAATTGCCATAACCAAACTAAGAGTGTGATAATTGATAAGATATAAGTTGCCTTGTAACGTGTAAAATCTCGTTTAATTTCATTAAAATTCATTATTTTTTCTCCCTATAAAAAGTTCTTGTACTGCGATGTCATGGCTTTCCGCCTCAAAATCCATTTTTTGAAAATCATAAAGCACAGAGGCCGTTGTTCCCTCAAAATTAGCCAAATACCGGTCATAATAACCACCACCAAAACCGATTCGATAACCCTCATCATTCCAAATTAAGCCTGGAACAAGGATAAAATCAGGCTCAACTGCAATTTCAGAATTTGGCTCAAGCAAGCCAAATTTCGAGCGAACAAGATTTTCTTTATCATACTTGGCAAAAATCATTTGACGCTCAGGCAAGCATTTAGGAATCAAAATTTCTTTGTCGTCAGATTGGTCGAAAAGTTCTGTCAAATTAAATTCAATTGGCATTGACATATAAAGCGCTATTTTTTTTGCAGATTTCCATTTTGAGGAAGCGGTTAACTGCTTTAAAACATCCTTATTCTGACGCCTTTTCTCGTAGTCTGAAAATTTTTTTAACATTTGTAATATTTTTTTACGATTTTCTGCTTTACTTTCCATATTAACTATGATAACATGAAAGTGTAAGTTTTTGTTTTACGATTAGTTCTGTGCTTTTGGGTTCATTCCTATTCAAGAAATTAGATTTACAAATTTATAAATAAGGAAGTACCAAAAATGGCACAAGGAACTGTTAAATGGTTTAACGCAACTAAAGGCTTCGGCTTTATCACTACTGAAGAAGGAAACGATGTTTTCGCTCACTTCTCAGCTATCCAAACTGACGGATTCAAAACACTTGACGAAGGTCAAAAAGTTACTTTTGACGTTGAAGATGGCCCTCGTGGACCTCAAGCTGTTAACATCCAAAAATAATTACAGCTTTAAATAAAAATCACTGACAGTTTTGTCAGTGATTTTTTATTGTCAATTTTACTGACAGACTATTTTTCGTAAGCCTTTACAAATAATTTATATTTTATCAAAAATACTATTGTAAAAACGACTAAAATGGGCTAAAATAAAGAAATCAACTTAGTTTGTTTAGGGAAAAAATGAAAGATTTAACTAAAGGAAATATTTTAACAGGACTTATTGCATTTACTTTGCCCTTACTTATGGGTAACTTTTTTCAGGTCCTCTATAACACGGCAGATACTCTAATTGTCGGTCAAACCTTGGGAAAAGATGCTTTGGCTTCTGTTGGAGCGACAGGCTCCATCAACTTTTTAATTGTCGGTTTTGCTCAAGGAATGACCGCTGGTTTGACCATTTTAACGGCCCAACGTTTCGGGGCAAAAGATGAGTTAGCCATAAAAAAATCCTATGTCACGGGCCTCTACTTTACAATTGCGATTTCTATTTTGCTCAGCATATTGTCCCTTATTTTTGTGGGCCCATTGCTTCAAGTCATGCAGACACCAAGCCAAATTTTTGAAGGTGCCAAGACCTTTCTAAGCATTATGTTAGGCGGAATGATTGCCACTAATCTCTACGCTTATCTGTCTAATGCTCTAAGGGCTTTGGGCGATTCTAAAACGCCATTATATGCTTTGATAGCTGCCTCAATTTTAAATATTGCTTTTGAATATTTTGCTATTTTAGTCTTAAAATTAGGAATTGCTGGGGCAAGTGGAGCCACAATTTTAGCCCAAATAATTTCGGTATTATTTCTTTTTTGGCACATCAAACGAAAAGTTCCCGAATTTCAAATTTCAAAAAATTTATGGCGGCTAGATCGTGCCGAAATTGTCCACCATGCTAGACTTGGTATTCCAATGGGCTTTCAATCAAGTATCATTGCCATCGGCTCTATCACGCTTCAAGTCGCTTTGAATAAAATGGGAACAAATGCTGTCGCTACCCAAGCCATCGTTTCTAAGATTGACCAATTTGCGATGCTCCCGATGATTTCAATCGGCCTTGCCATGGCAACCTTTGGAGCACAAAATTATGGGGCTAAACAGTACAAACGAATTAATCAAGGCTTATCACGGGCTCTTACAATTGCTGTCGGTTGGTCAATTATCTTTGCCATTATCTTAAACCTTGCTCACTTCTATTTCACCACTGCTTTCATTTCAAGTAGCCAAACAGCCGTTATTGAGATGTCGAGTCACTATTATCTTGTGAACGGAAGTTTCTATTGGTTGTTAGCTATTTTATTCGTTACCCGCTCAACAATTCAAGGCTTAGGTAATGCCAAGATTCCAACATTGTGTGGCTTTGCAGAGCTTTTCATGCGAGCAGGAGTCGCTATCATTGGTGTTCTTTTACTCAATTATACGGTAATTATCTCAAGTAATCCTGCCGCTTGGCTGGGTTCAACTTCTATCTTAATTCCAACAACCATCCGCATGATTAAACGTTTTAGACAAAATCAGGATTTAGCATAAAACCGCCACTTAGGCGGTTTTTTTTTAAATTTACTGACAGATTTGGTTTACACTTTCTGTCAGTAAAATATCGTTAAACTTATTGATAAGCTTTGGGTAAAATAAATTGACCCGCTTCTTCAAATTCTTTAGCAACTTTCAATAATTCAATTTCAGAATTTTTTGGTCCCCAAAGTTGAATTCCAAGTGGCAGATTCGTTTCTTCATTAACATAAACGGGCAGAGAAAGCGCAGGCTGACCCGTTAAATTACTGATGAAATTATAAGGTGTAAAAGCTAATGAACGCTCAAAAGCGGCTTCAATAATCTCTATTTGTTGTTCAAATTCATATTGGCTAATTTCTGACATTTCTTTTAACACTTCCGCTGTCATTAATTCCTGACCAATTTTAGGGGCTGTTTTAGCAGTTGTTGCCGTCAAAAATAAATCATAATCTTTATAAATTTTGTCAGTAAAATCTCTAGCCGCAATATCCCACTGAGCTAAAGCATTGATATAAGAAGACACTGGAGCTTTTCTTCCGGCTTCTAAAAGCGCATAAGTCAAAAGTTCAACATCTTGGCTCGTCAATTTTCGTCTGGCAGCCCGTTCCCAAGGTTCTAACATGGCAACTGTTTCAGCCGCATTCATGCGATAATAAGACTGAATCAAAGGACGAGCTTCTATAGGAAAATCAACTTCTGTCAATTCATGACCTTGACGCTCTAAAAACTCTACTGCCTTTAGGCTTGCATTTATGGCGTCTTTTGATAATTCAATTCCAGAAATCGGGCTTTGGAGTGAATAAGCAATTTTCAATTTTCTTGATAAATTATTGCTGACAGCTTGGTCAGTACTTTTAGTGAGCGCTATAAGTTCTTTTTCGTCCAACAATTTTGCCTGATAAGGTGCTGCTTCTTGTAGGGTCTGCATTTCAAGCACAAAACGAGCTGTATCTCGCACAGACACAGTAAGAGCTCCAGAAATCGATGCTCCTTGCCATCCTCGGTAAGAATCAGGCCCTTGTGGCATCCGCCCTCTCGTCATTTTAAGTCCAATCAAGCCCGAAAATGAGGCTGGAATCCGAATCGACCCACCGCCATCTGAAGCTCCAGCAATTGCAAACATCCCAGAAGCCACGGCAGACGCCGCTCCGCCAGAAGACCCTCCCGAATAATAAGCTTCATTCCAGACATTTCGTGTATCTCCGTAGAGTTTTGAATCAGAAATGTTTTTAAAGCCAAACTCTGGAGAATTCGTTTGTCCAAATGGCGTGAAACCAGCTTCTAAGAGTCCTTTAACATAGTTGTCATCCTCTGATGCCACATTCTCTGAAAAGAGCTGAGAGCTAGCCGTATCAGGCAATCCTTTATGAGTTTGTCCCAACATTTTCAAAGCAAAAGGAAGACCAGCAAAAAAGCCTTGACTCGTTAAAGCTAAATCAGCTTTTGCCTTTTCTAAATCATAAGCAACAATCGCATTGCAGAGCGGATTGAGCTTTTGAATCTTGTCATTTGTCATTTCTAATAACGCTTTGGCAGAAAGATTTCCTGATTTTAATTGCTCCGCCCAATAAGTTGCATCTTTAATTTCAAGCATGATTCTCCTTTAAAAGCTGAGTTTTATATATTTGCCGACAAACTCATTCTGCCAACATTTTATCATACTTATCAAGCATAATAAAAAATATCCGTTCCAAATTAGGACGGATATTTATATTTATTATAAGTTATCTAATTCTTGATACAAAAGTTTTTGCGCAACCGTTGGGTTAGCTTGTCCTTTAGTTGCTTTCATCAATTGACCAACCAAAGCTTTCGCCGCATTTTGCTTCCCACCACGATAATCGGCTACAGATTGTTCATTCTTAGCAAATACCTCATGAATGATTGGCAAAAGCACTGCAGGGTCAGAAATTTGAACCAAACCAGCTTTCTTGACAAATTCTTCGGCAGAACCACCATTTTTTGCTAATTCAATAAAGACTTTTTTAGCAATTTTTGAAGAAATTGTTCCATCTGAAATCAAACGAATCATTTCTGTCAGATTTTCTGGAGTCAAGCCAATCTCATGAAGTTCTTTTTTCTCACTATTCAAATATTGAGCCACTTCACCTTGCAACCAGTTTGACACCAATTTAGGGTCAGTATCAAATTTAATCGCTTGATCAAAGAAATCAGAAACTTCTTTAGTTGCGGTCAATTGACGAGCATCATAATCAGACAAAGCTAAATCATTAATATAATGCGCACGTCTTGCTTTAGCCGTCATTGGAAGGCTCTCACGCATTTGCTCAATCCATTCGTCAGAAATTTCAAAACGAGGGACATCTGGCTCTGGGAAGTAACGGTAATCAGAAGCGCCTTCTTTAACACGCATCAAAATTGTTTCACCCGTTTTGTCATTAAAACGACGCGTTTCTTGACGAATTTCGCCACCAGCGCGCAAAATCTTAGCTTGCCTGTCGACTTCAAAGTCCAAAGCTTTTTTGACATTGCTAAATGAGTTCATGTTTTTAACTTCTGTCTTCACACCAAAAGCTTCTTGACCATAAGGACGGAGCGAAACATTGGCATCACAACGCATTGAACCTTCTTCCATCTTCACATCAGAAATTCCTGTGTAAAGAATGGCTTCTTTAAGTGCTGTCAGATAAGCATAAGCTTCCTCAGGAGTGCGCATGTCAGCTTCTGAGACAATCTCAATCAATGGTACTCCTTGACGATTCAAATCGACATAAGAATAACCATCCGTTCCGTGCGTATTTTTCCCAGCATCTTCTTCTAAATGAGCGCGCTCAATGCGAATCGTCGCTTTATGGCCATCTTCAAGTTCAATTTCAATGGAACCATTGTAACCAATTGGCTCATCAAATTGTGAAATTTGGTAAGCTTTGGGATTATCAGGATAGAAATAATTTTTGCGGTCAAAATGCATTGATTTATGAATATCCATATTCAACGCAAGAGCCGCTTTAATTCCGCTATCAATTACCCCTTTATTCATTACTGGTAAAACACCAGGAAGTGACCAGTCAATCACATTTGTATTTGTATTAGGGTCTCCACCAAATTTTGTTGAGGCGGGACTGAAAATTTTTGAGTTTGTACTTAACTCAACGTGGACTTCAAGCCCAATTACTGTTTCAAAGTTCATTATTTTCTCCGATACTTTCTTTAAGAAAGTCAAATTATCCTAGTCAATATATTGTTTTCCGGTTTTTGACAATTTTTCAAGCAAACTAAGTTGTGACATGGTCGTTCTTTTTACTGACAAGTTTGTCAGCTCTGATCGTTTTATAAATTTCGTTTCTGAAGTTTCACTATTTTCCAAAAAATCAATGGATAAAGCTTTACACTTAAAAACAAATTTATAATATTGCTTTCCTTGCGGTTGCCATTTATCCGTATCGAAAATCGCTAATAAGCGCTCAATCTCTCCAGAAACTCCAGCTTCCTCTTTCAACTCCTTAAGTAGATTTTCACTTGGTGTAAATCCAATCTCACCATATCCACCTGGTAAGGCCCAGTCTCCCTGCATTTTATCCCGAACAAAGAGTATCTCTTTTTCTTCATTTTGAATAAAAGCCCGCACATCAATCATCGGTGTCGGATAAGAATTATTTGGACGAAAGAGATCTGTCAGCTCCTCTTTAGCCAAGGTAGTTGAATGCTTTAAAAGTTGAGGTAAAATCGCTTTGATTTCATGATAACGTTCAATATCAAAGACATCTTTCCCGTAAAAAAGTCCTGCATCAGCAACTGCATTTAATCGCTTGATTAATTCGTCAAATTCCATTTTTTATTTTCCAAAAATAATCGGTTGTTTTTTGTGGAAATCAGTAGTTGCTTCAAAAGCAGCCGCTACTTGATAAATCGTTTCTTCATCGTAACGTTTACCAATCAATTGCATTCCCACAGGTAGTCCATCGGCAAAACCAGCAGGAATTGAAATTCCTGGAAGGCCAGCTAGGTTGACTGGAATTGTCAATAAATCCGCCAAATACATTGAAAGTGGATCATCAACACGTGCTCCCAAGTCCCAAGCTGGTGTCGGAGTTGTTGGGCCTAAGATTAAATCATATTTTTCAAAAACTTTTGCAAAATCATTGATGATTAATGTACGAACTTGACCTGCTTTTTTGAAATGTTTATCATAAGAACCTGCTGAAAGACTAAAAGTTCCTAACATAATTCGACGTTTAACTTCTGGACCAAATCCTTCAGAACGTGATTTTACATACAAATCTTCAAGATTTTTGATGTCTTGTGCACGATAACCGTAACGAATACCATCAAAACGTTGAAGATTTGAGCTGGCTTCAGAAGAGGCAATAATATAATAAACTGCAACACCATATTTACTGTGAGGAAGACTAACTTCTTCAACAATGGCACCCAATTTTTCCAAATGTTTAGCTGCTGCCAAAATTTGTTCTTTTACTTTTTCATCAATTCCTTCACCAAAATATTCTTTAGGCAAAGCAATTTTCATTCCTTTAATCTCTTGACCAATTTTACTTGTAAAGTCAGGAACTGCAACATTTGATGATGTGCTATCATTTTTATCAAAGCCAGAAATGACATTCAAAAGTTGAGCATTTTCTTCGACTGTTGGCGCCAATGGACCGATTTGGTCTAATGATGAAGCAAAAGCAATTAAACCAAAACGACTCACACGACCATAAGTTGGCTTCAAACCAACAATTCCATTGAATGCGGCAGGTTGGCGAATTGAGCCACCCGTATCTGAACCCAATGATAAACGAACTTGACCAGAAGCAACTGAAGCCGCAGAACCAGATGAAGAACCACCAGGTACTTTTGTTTGATCCCAAGCGTTTTTGGTTGGCTTAACTGAAGAATTTTCACCAGAACCACCCATCGCAAACTCATCCATATTGAGTTTACCAATTGTAATTAACCCAGATTCGCTCAATTTATTCGCAACCGTTGCATTATAAGGTGGAATCCAACCTCCAAGAATTTTTGAAGCAGCTGTTGTTTCAATTCCTTCTGTAACAATATTATCTTTGACAGCAATTGAGATTCCGTCAGTCACAACGTCTGAATTAATCCCACGAGCATCAATTGCGGCGGCATCTTGCAAAGCTTTTTCTTCTGTAATTTTCAAAAAAGCATCAATTTGTGGCTCACGTGCAGAAATATCAGAAAGCGTTGCTTTTGTCAGTTCAAGTGCAGAAATTTCTTTATTTACAAGTAGCTCATGAAGCTCTTTGATTGATTTGTTATTGTATGACATTAAGCATCTCCTCCGTCAGAAAGCATTGCTGGAACTTTGATAAAGCCGTCTTCTTTTTCAGGAACGGCTGCCATGAGTTTTTCACGGTCAAGTCCTTTTTCTGCCACATCTTCACGCATGAAGTTGAGATTATCTGCCACATTCATAGTAAATGGGACACCTTCACCATCAACTTCATCTAACATTTCAACCATATCAATGATTTTTCCAAAAGTATCGGTAAATGATTTTACTTCATTTTCCGAGAATTCAAGCTTTGACAAAAGCGCCACGTGCTTGACTTGTTCCTCTGTAATTTGACTCATATTTTCAATCTCCATTTTTTAGAGTTTATTCTTGTTAATTATAACAAAAAATCGGCATTTTAACAGTCTGTCAGTGATTTTAAACCATTTACCAGTCATTTTTTTACTGACAGAACTTTTTGTCAGTAAAATAGAAAGCAAAATTACTGACAGAAAAATTTATCTCTGATACAATTTTAAAAATTGCTGACAGATAATTTCGTCAGTAATTATAAATCTGTAATCTTTATAAGATGCAAACAGCTCCCATCTGAGATAGGAGCTGTTTGTGAAACTAAACATAGTGCTGTAAACATGTATGTGGCTTCTGTCAGCAAGTTCAACGTTCTGACCTAACCTGATATGATTTTGATTAAAAGACTTATAAAGCAACAAAAGCTCCCATCTGCGATAGGAGCTGTTTGTGAAGCCGAAGTCTAAGTGCTAAAGTGCTAAGACCCTTACATGGCTTAGCTGGTAATTTTCGCGTTCTAAACTAATAAAAATTTGTTTGAAACTCTTATAAAGCACGAAAAGCTCCCATCTACGATAGAAGCTTTTTGTGAAGCCGAAGTCTAAGCGCTAAAGCGCTAAGACCCTGGCTTTTAGAAATTACGTCCTGCAAGTTTATCAAATAAACCAGTATTAAGAACTTTAAGATAAGTTCCTTTCATACCAAGTGAACGTGATTCAATTACACCAGCAGATTCGAGTTTACGCAAAGCGTTAACGATGACTGAACGTGTAATCCCAATCTTGTCAGCAATGACAGAAGCGATAACATGCCCTTCTTCACCATCAAGCTCTTCAATGATTGCTTTAACAGCTTTCATTTCTGAATATGAAAGTGTGTTAACAGCCATAGTTGCCATGGTGTCTTTACGGATATTTTCTTCCATTTGTTCAAGTTTAAGATTTGAGAGTTGAACACCAATTACTGTTGTTGCAAGTTCAACTAAGACCAAATCATCATCAGTGAATTCCCCGTCTTCACGCCACATGATAAATGTTCCCAAACGCATTCCAGAACCATAAATAGGCGCTAAAGTTGTCACACCTTTTGGAAAATCGCCAAGGCTTTCTTCTGGGAAGATTGCTAATGGACGGTCAACAGGAACGTTTGCCATTGTATCGTAGATACGTACTGCCGCACGAACATATTCATCAGGCAATTTACGATCATAGAAAAATTGGTCAACACGGTCATTGTTTGTATTATAAGGCAATGAGTAACCAAGCAACTCGCCCTTCGTATTAATCACACATGCATTGCAATCAATGACGTTTGCCAAGCGTTCAGTCATACTGTTATATGGCAACTCTTGTTGCAAATCGGTCACTCCATCTTGCAAAATCGCGGTGATTTTACGTGTTTTTTCAAGTAATGTAGCCACTTTGTTCTCCTATTTTTTTATATTCTTGTTTTTATACAAAATTTTTCATAATCAGTATAACATAAAAAAGCATGAAAAACAATAAAAATTGTCAGAAAATTACTCTCAACAAAAAAAGATATACGAATTATTCATACATCTTTTTCTATTTATTATTTACGATATTGCCAAAGGAAACGTTCCATTTTTTCTTGTATTTCCGCTAATTCATCCACACGAGGCAGATAAACAATTCGGAAATGGTCTGGCTCTTCCCAATTAAATCCTCGACCATGAACAAGCAGGATTTTTTCCTGCTTCAAAAAGTCCAAGACAAATTGTTCATCATTATCAATTTTATACATTTCTCTATCAATTTTAGGGAAAATATAGAAAGCTGCTTGAGGTTTGACCGCAGATAATCCTGGAATATCATTGATGGCTTTATAAATGAACTCTCTTTGTTCATAAACTCGTCCACCCGGCAACAGCAATTTATCAACCGATTGAGTGCCACCAAGTGAAGTTTGTACGACTGATTGAGCTAAAACATTGGAACAAAGTCGCATTGAAGCCAGCATATTCAAACCTTCAATATAACCCTTGACATGCGATTTTTCACCTGACAGAACCATCCACCCCACACGGAATCCTGCAATGCGGTGTGATTTTGAGAGTCCATTCATTGTGACCACAAAAAGATCTGGTGCCAAGCTAGCAATCGGAACATGAACTGCTCCATCCATAACCAATCGGTCATAAATTTCGTCTGAGAAAATAATTAAATTATTTTCTCTAGCCACTTGAACAATTTCAAGTAATAAATCTTTAGAATACAGCGCACCCGTTGGATTATTAGGATTAATCAAAACAATAGCTTTTGTATTACTTGTGATTTTTGAGCGAATATCATCAATGTCGGGGAACCAACCGGCCTGTTCATCACAGAGGTAATGAACAGCTGTTCCTCCAGCTAAGCTGACAGAAGCCGTCCAAAGTGGATAATCAGGCATAGGAATCAAAACCTCATCCCCTGTGTCCAAAAGTCCCTGCATGGCCATAACAATCAATTCAGAAACCCCATTACCTGTGAAAATATCATTGATATCAAGATTAGGAAAACCTTTGAGCTGACAGTACTGCATAATCGCTTTACGAGCCGAGAAAATTCCTTTAGAATCTGAATATCCTTCGCTATCCACAGCATGTTGAATCAAGTCACTAATGACTTCATCAGGAGCAAGAAAGCCAAATTCAGCTGGATTTCCTGTATTCAATCGAAGAATTTTTTCACCATTCGCTCGCATTCTTTGTGCTTCATCCAATACTGGACCCCGAATATCATAGCTGACATTATCAAGTTTATGCGATTTTTCAAATTTTCTCATTATTGACCTCCGTAATATTATGAAGTTTTGATTTTCAAAACTTACAAACAGATTCTGCTAATTTTTTCTTCATCTATTTCTTTTCATAAACTTGGAAATATTTGCCAGAATAGTTAGTCACTTTATAATTTTTGTCTAAAACTTTTTTCAAACTAGTTGGAACTTCTATGCCAGCTTGCAACACAACAAACTTGTCTGAGAGTTTTTCCACTTTCAGATCATAGCTTTGACTAAACTTAATTGGATAATTTGCTGGAACATTATCTAAAGTTGAAATTGTTTTTGTCAAATTATTAATATTTTTACCATCAGCAACAACGTAAACTCGGTCAGAACCTTTAGCATTTGTCTCGATATATTGTGACACGTTTTGCTCTTCAGAAGCAACAGATCGATTCATAAAATGATAACTAATCGGTGTAAAAATGACAAAAAGTATTGCCAAAATCGGAGCAAACAAACGATTTTGAAGATATTTCAACAAAATTTGATCACTATCTGTCAGCCCAAGACCTGCAAAGACTACTGTAAATGGCAGGACAGCCAAAAGATTAGAGCTATCAAAAGTCTGAGCAAAAACAATCATTGTTGTCAATCCAACAATTCCAATAAGCATCATGACGTACCAAACTCTAGCTGGTCCACCCTTTTTAAGTTGTAAAACTCCTTGGACGAAACCTGCAACAATTCCGAAAATAAGAGTGAGAACTAAAGCTTTTGCAAGAGTTAATAATAAATCACTCCCTGGACCAAAATGAGTAAAAGGAATCAAAATGGACTGTTCAATAGAAGTATAGATTGTTTGTTCTTCAAGAGAATAATAAGCGACTGAGTAACCTACTAATAAGACTCCCAAAATTGTTGCCAGCATTTGGTAAAAGCCACGTCCAATTTTACGGCTACCCACATTATGAATAATGAGTGCAATAGCAGATAAAATAAAGAAAACTGACATGACAGGAGAAATGACTAGGGCAAAAGCACCAGCCATCCCAAAACGTATAAATCCCCTATCTGTAGAGCTATCTTGAAAATAAGAACTCAAAAATCGTGCCGCCCATAAGGCAAAAGGAAGAGCAAAGAGCGTTGGACTATCTCCTCCTCTTGCCAAACCTGCAATAATAACTAAGGTAAAAACCGATACAGTTAGTGATGCCGTTTGATTTTTCGTTTGTTGACCCACTAAGCGGTAAACTAAAATTCCACTGATTAGTAAAGCAATAATTTCAAAAAGCCATAAAAGCCAAGTCGTCCCACCAATATTCGCTAACCAATTAATGAGGTAAAAAGCTGAGCCTCCAGCCCCATAAAAATCATTGAAGGGAACTAAACCATGATGCATCGCAAATCCTGAATAAAGGTTTTGTGATTGGCTGGCTGTGGCTACTGGTTTCCACAAAGGAAATGCATAAAAAGTTAATGCTAAAATCACTGACAGACCCGTAAGTAATCCATAGACTGCTAAAGAAATTCTGAGTGTTTTTTCATGCGTCTGTTTTTGCTTTGAAGTTAGCTCGGCGTTTTGGCTTTCGGGTTCTTCTTCTAAATGCTTGATTGCTTGATTCGCTGCCGCTTCCACGACATCAGAATCTTTGTTTGCCCAACGAGAGCTTCTCCGCTCATGACGTGACGAGCGGGATCTGTATTCATTTGACATGACGTCCTCCGATGTTTCCTTAGCGGAAATCTTTTTTATAAACAAAATGCTTGTTTCAAATACACAGTTGTAAAAAAATTATATCAAATTTTTGGAAAACACTCAATAAAGTTAAAAATGATTATAAAATTATATGCAAAAAAATACTGACAAAAAGGTCAGTAATTTCTATAAGTTAATATTATTTATAAACGACTTAATTCCTAATTTTACCAAGAATCCAAAGGACCAAAGCGACAACAGCAATGAATAACCAGAAGTGTGGGTTAAACAAAAGTACAATCCCTGAAATAATCAAACGAATAATCAGTAAAATAAGTAAAATGGGCAAGATATAGCGTAGAAAAACTCTCAATGCCACCACTCCCAAAAGCACTAACAAAATTGATAGCAAAGCCCCCATTACAATCAAACCTGATAAAAATCCTATAAACATTTTTTCTCCTTTTAGTAGTAACGACTACGGCTGGCTCTCACAAGCCATACAATAATGCTAATTACGAGCAAAGTCCCCCAAAAATGCGGACTAAGTAAGAGCATTAAACCACCGAACAAAAATTTCAAAATCATTAATATAATCAAAGCAGGTAAAACAATTTTAAAGAATCCTTTTATAAAAAGTAACATAGCTAAAAATAATATAAGTAGTAAAAACATTCTCTTTCCTCCGATAATTAACAAATTCTCATCACTCATGAATTTGTATTTATATATTAATTATAGCAAGAAAAAAAGCCCGAATTCTCAGTCTTTTGACTGATTTTTCAAGCATTTTTTTACTGACAGAGCTTTATTTTACTGACAGAACGTTCTGTCAGTAACTATTTAGGGCTGACTGTGTTAACTGCGGTCCCGTCAGCATAATTAATTTTTGCATTTGGAGCGACATTGTCAAGGACAACAACAGTTGCTCCACCATTTCCTGACTTTTCACGACCACCACCGAGTTTGATAGACAAGGTTTGACCATTTTTATCAATTCCAACATAAGCCAAACGAATTTGACGTGGCAAAAGTTCATTTCCTTCGTAGAGAGGGGTCACTTGGTAATCTAAATAATAATTGGGATGATTTGCGAGCCAACTGTCCAAACGATTTTCATAATAAAGCATACTGGCTGTATTTCCATCATCAGTTCCAGTGAAATTCCCACCATTGAACCAAGCCGTTTCTGGCACTAAATTTCTTGCTTCATTATTTAGACCTGAAAATTGATAACCCACTAAATGGCCACGAGCCATTAGCCACATTTTACCAATCGAACCATCTGATTTTTTATAATAAAAATTATAATTATGCCAACCAACTGGATTATAGGTCAAGGGTTCACGTTTGACTTTAGGTTCTTGAGAATCTTTCAGTTGAATATGTGAATCAACTGCACGACCTAAAGCATCAGTATTGGCCATGACCATTTGCCTTTGATTTTTAAAAACTAAAGGTGCTTGTTTAACCGAACTTGCCAGTGACTTTGTGGAAACTTGGCTACTATTATCAGTAGCCGAACTATTTCCTTGTCCCAAATGCAGACGTCCCGAACCAAAATATCCTACAGCCAGTGCAATAATGACTACAATGACGCTTGTTAGTGTTTTTATTTGTTTCTTATTCATAGCTTAATTATAGCAAAAAATTTCAAGGATTTTACAATTCTGAAAAATTTTTATAATCATTTTAAAGAAGCTTTTAAACCACACCACTTTCCTTAATATTGTATAATAAAAACAAAGCAGGAGGAGGAAATCTAATGTACGAATTTGAAAATCCAGAACAAGAGGTAATGTTTGATTATCTCAAAAATGCAAAAACCATCGCTGTCGTTGGGATTAGCGATAAAACAGACCGTTCATCTTTTTTAATTGCTCAAGGATTACAACAAAATGGCTACCATGTTATTCCAGTCAATCCAAGACTTGCTGGCCGTGAATTACTAGGTGAAAAAGTCTACGCTTCTATCAAAGAAGTTCCTTTTCACATTGATATCGTTGATATCTTTCGTCGAAGTGAGTTTTTGGCGGATGTTGCTCGTGACTTCATTGAAACTGACGCCGATATTTTCTGGGCGCAATTGGGCTTACAATCTCAAGAAGCTGAACAAATTCTTCGAGAAGCAGGAAGAAATAAAATTGTGATGAATCGCTGTATTAAAATTGAATATGCCTATTCAGGCTTAGGAAAAAAATGACTACAAAAGTTATTTTATAGACTATTACGTTTCCCCGGCAACATTTTATCGATTTTTTTTGATACAATAATAAAGTTGAATTACGCAAACACAAAACTCTCGTCTAAAAAGCGGGAGTTTTATCTGTTTTTTAGGCGGATGTTTACGCATTCATAAATTTTTCTCAAAGAAAGGAACTTTATGAAAGAAAAACTTTGGACAACAACTTTCGTTGTTAATATGTTACTTAATTTTATTTTTTATCTTGTTTTTTATCTCCCTACTGTTGTTATTGGTACAATGGCTATGGAACGTTATCACGCTTCTGCTAGTATCGCTGGTATTTTATCTGGAATTTTTATTGTCGGCGGATTTATTGCTCGACTTTGGGCTGGAAATAATATGAAACGCCTTGGTGCAAAAAAACTTTTGTACATAGGAACACTCATTTATTTCTTGCTTACCTTTGCTTATTTCTTTGTGCATAGTGTCGTTCTACTATTAATTTTACGTCTTATACACGGACTTGGATTTGGTATTGCTGCAACAGCTTCTGGAACGTTGGCTGGTGCCATTGTTCCTTCTTCAAGACGTGGTGAAGGAATTGGTTATTATGCGCTTTCTGTCACATTATCGTCAGCAGTTGGTCCCTTTTTATCAATGTTTCTTTACCGGACATCAGGTTTTTATTCATTAATTTGGCTTTCTGCCTTACTTTTATTTATTGCCTTAGTCGGAATTTTCTTCATACATGTTGAAAAAACTGCTGACAGCTCTAATTCTGTCGATAATAAAGTCCATAAAAAATTCGCTTGGTCAAATTACTTTGAAAAAGAAGCTTTACCAATTTCATTAATTGCCTTTCTCATAGGTATTTCATACTCAAGTATTCTGTCATTTATGGATGCTTATGCTCGTAATATTCACCTTTCAGAGGCTGCCTCATTTTTCTTCTTAGTTTATGCTATCACTGTCCTTCTCTCTCGTCCAATTACTGGTCGTGTCTTTGATGGCTTTGGTGATAACTTTGTAATGTATCCAACCTACCTCTTCTTTGCACTTGGCCTTTTACTGATTGGTTTTGCTCATTCTGGTTGGATGTTGCTCCTTGCTGCCATATTTATCGGTTTAGGCTACGGCTCATTTTCGCCTTTTGGACAAGCAATTGCCATCCGTAATTCAGAAGCTCATCGTTTAGGAATCACAACTTCTACTTTTTTTGGCTTTATGGATATGGGTGTCGGTTTTGGACCCTTTATTTTAGGAATGTTTATGCCTCTATTAGGCTATCGTAATCTCTATTTTGCCTCAGCAATTCTTGCACTTCTAATTGCTGTCATTTACCATTTCGTTCATGGACGTCATGCCAAACGTGAAAATTAAGCTACTGATTGTTCTGTCAGTAAATAAAAAAGCTGTCAGTAACTTTGACAGCTTTTTTATTATTTACCAATATTTTCGTAATAAGCAATTGAAGCCATATTGAGATAAGGAGTAGTCCAGAATCCTGCTAAACCACCTGAGATACCATAAAGAACATACCACCAGAAGAAACTCAATTTGAAAATGAAGTAATTTCCACGCAAACCTTTCATCATTGTTGCTGATTCGCTAAGAACGCCCATAACACCGCTATAACGTCCTTCTTCTAACTGATCAAACAAAACATAAGTTGCTTGTGACCAACCAAGTCCCAAATAAATTGCAAATGCCCAACCAATCACTGGGATAAACATCAAGGCAACAAAAATCACCCCTTTGACAATACTTAAAAGAATAATTTTGCCAGCTGAACCATCATAGAAAGGTCCAAAAACATTTTTAAATTGTGGATTATTTCGTTCACCACGGAAAATTTTGATATAGTTAAAAATTGCACCAACTGTTACTACTGAAACGAATAAGGCTACAACAATCATTAAAATAGCAATAAGCAAAGTCGCAAAGCTAATCACCATCCAAACACTACCTGGAATACTATCAAAATTAGAAGTATTGTAGTCCATGGACTGCTTTACACCATTTCCTCCACCTAAAATCCCCGCAATAATTGGAATAATAAAGAGTAACATTTTTGAACCAAAATTATCTTTTAAAGCTCCTTTGGCTTGATTTTTCAATTCCCATCTTGACATAAAATACCTCCCAATACTTTGTCTTACATTATATTTACTTAATTATACCAATAAATAGGCAAAATCTCTAAGACTTTCGCCCGATTTTCAAAAAATCATCTATAAAAAGCATTTATTTTTTGTTATACTTATAAGTGCTTGCTTTTTAAGCTACAAGAAGACTCGATTCTACGAGTAAATAAAGGAATCTTATGACAGAACACGCAATAAAATACAGATTAATAAAAAAAGAAAAACATACAGGAGCAAGATTAGGAGAAATCATCACACCACATGGTACTTTCCCAACTCCAATGTTTATGCCCGTAGGTACTCAAGCTACCGTTAAAACAATGAGCCCTGAAGAACTCAAAACATTAGGCTCAGGGATTATTCTCTCAAACACTTATCACCTCTGGTTACGCCCTGGAGATGAACTTGTCGCTGAAGCTGGCGGTCTTCACAAGTTTATGAATTGGGACCAACCTATCCTGACTGATAGTGGTGGTTTCCAGGTTTACAGCCTAGTTCAAAATAAAAAAAATATCACAGAAGAAGGCGTTAAGTTCAAGAGCCATTTGGACGGACGTGAACTTTTTCTTAACCCCGAAAAAGCAATCAGCATTCAAAATAATCTTGGTTCTGACATCATGATGTCCTTTGACGAATGTCCACCTTTCTATCAGCCCTATGACTATGTCAAAGCCTCTGTTGAAAGAACTTCCCGTTGGGCTGAGCGTGGCCTCAATGCTCACCGTCGTCCAAATGACCAAGGACTTTTCGGAATTGTTCAAGGAGCTGGTTTTGAAGATTTACGTCGTCAATCAGCTAGAGACTTGACTTCAATGGATTTCGCTGGTTATTCTATCGGTGGCCTTGCCGTTGGTGAATCTCATAAAGAAATGAATGCTGTCCTTGACTTTACAACACCAATGCTTCCAGAAGACAAACCCCGCTATCTAATGGGTGTTGGTGCACCAGACAGCTTGATTGATGGAGTTATCCGTGGAGTTGATATGTTTGACTGCGTTCTTCCTACACGAATTGCTCGTAATGGAACTCTAATGACTCATTTCGGTCGAGTTAACATTCGTAATGCTAAATACGAACACGATTTTACTCCACTTGACCCAATGTGCGATTGCTACACATGCACTAACTATACACGCGCCTACCTTCGTCATTTAATCAAAGCCGATGAAACTTTTGGCCTTCGTCTTTGTTCATACCACAATCTTCACTTCCTTGTTAATTTAATGAAAGACGTTCGCGGAGCCATTATGGATGATAACCTTCTGGAATTTCGAGAAGATTTCTGTGAGCGTTACGGCTACAATCAGCCGAATGCCAAAGACTTCTAGTTCTTGAAAATAGGTTTAAAAAGTTGTATCATAATAAAAGTGGGTAACCACTTTCATTTTGTGCCGAGTTAGCTCAGTCGGTAGAGCACTTCACTCGTAACGAAGGGGTCGTAGGTTCGATTCCTATACTCGGCACTAAGTTAAAAGCCTTGTATCGTTGATATATAAGGCTTTTCCTTTATGATTTTTACTTTTTTTATCATATTCTTATAACCTCGATTTTTTTTAAAACTAAAGTTTTTATATTTCAAAAATGGTTATTTCCAATTTCTCTACCCATTTTCTAAACTTTATAACATTTCTTATAACTTTTTTGTTTTTTTATAAATTTATCCTTGTTATTTTAGCAAATATAAATTTATAACATCATCTAAAATACTATTATTAAACTAAAAGATTATTATTTTATATTGCCACTTCTTGCACTCGGCATAGTTAAAAAACCTTGTATCGTTTATATACAAGGTTTTTTATTTATACTTTTTAATTGCCCCTGAAACTGTCCCTCTCACAATATTTTTCTAATCGCTTCAAAACCTTCATCTCTCTTTTCATATAACAAATGACGATAAGTTTTTTCAAGTTGTAGTACAGTATGACCCAAAACTTTTGCGCAAATATCCACAGGTATTCCTGAATGAATAAGGTAACTAGCTCTTGTGTGTCTTAATCCATAAACCGATAGTTTAAAATCATCAACAGGCACTTTATCACTTTTCACCAAATGTATAAATTTGAATCTTCAATTATATCATCTACATAATCTTTTAACATTTCAAACTAATCTTCATACAAGGGGATAGGGCATCGACATAATTTTCTTTTATCGGAAGTTCTTGACAATAGATATTCGCTTTATTTGATTTTATCCTTGGTATCCCGTAATAATTATCCCTTTTCTGTCCAAATTAACAACCTAAAAATTCGTAATTAATGTTATTAAATCAGACTATAATAACTTGAGTTTCACCATGCCCTTAAACTTAAGAGTAATTAAGTAACTGTAGATTCATAGCTTTGTTAAACTATTTACCTCTGTGGTTTTAATCTAAACAAACTAACAATGCTCACCACACAAAAAATAATAATTATTAATCATTATCAAATAATTATACTAATTTATAATCATAACTTTGAAGCGGGTAAAAATTTGATTTGTATATTTCATTACTTTAAGCTTAGGTTTTTTACATACAAAATATGATATAATCTAGGAGAATAATAAATACACGGAGAGATTATGAACAAAAAAAAGAAGCATTCATTGAAGAATATAAGGCATTCTCATCGTAAGAAAAAACATACTGTACTAAAAGTTATTTCTGTAATTGTTTTGTTACTCATTATTGCTATTGCCTCTATATCTTACGCCGCTTATAGAAATATTGAATCAACATTTTCAACATCATATGAAAATTTCCCTAAAACAACAAGTATCGACTTAAAAAAGTCTAAAACATTCACCACACTTATCATTGCAACTGGTAAAAATAATTCTAAAAATACAGCTTATGCTACTGTTTTAGCTTCAACGAATGTAAAGACAAATCAAACTACTTTCATGAACTTCCCAGTTTTTGCGACAATGCCTAATCAAAAAACAATCACTGAAGTTTACAATACGAATGGAGATGATGGAATTTTCCAGATGGTTAAAGACCTATTGAATGTGTCCATTAACAAAGTAATTCAGATTGATGTTAATAAAATGGGATCACTTGTACAGGCCACTGGTGGAATCACCATGCAAAATCCAAAGGCATTCAATGCTGAAGGTTATGAGTTTAAACAAGGAACTGTTAATTTACAAACTGCTGATCAAGTCCAAGCCTATATGACACAAATTGACGATACTGATTTGGATGCTTCAATCACTCGAATTCAAAATGTCTCAATGGAACTCTACGGAAATATTCAAAAAATTGCTCATATGAAAAAACTTGAAAGTTTCAATTACTATCGAGAAATTCTCTATGCTTTTTCAAACACTGTTAAAACCAATATAAGTTTCAATGATGCTAAAACGATCGTTATGAGCTACAATAAGGCTCTAAAGAATACCAGCAAGCTCAATCTACATACAACAGATGAAAATGGAGCTAAGGTCGTTTCTCAAACAGAATTAGACTCAGTCAAAACCCTTTTTGAAAAATCTCTAAAATAAAAGAACCAAGAGGTTCTTTTATTTTTATTTCATCACAATATAATCCGGTACGGCTCGATCATCTTGACTAGCAACAATCGTTTTACCATTGACAGATAGTTGACTTGAGCCACCACTATCAAGTAATAACATATTTTGGAGCTTCAAATTTGACACTGATTTCATTATATTATCATAACCTGCATTTGTATCACTCAAAATAGCATAGAGATTATTATCTTTATCATTCGCAATAAAAATATGGATCTTCCAATCTACTGAGCCATCACTTGGTTGAATTTTACCATCACGGATAATTGCAGTACCAAAATCATAGGCTTGTTGCCCTCCGTTTTTAATAATAGTTGAAGCAGGTGTACTTGAATCATAAATTTTGCACGAACCATCTTTGTTAATAACAAAAGCATATTGAGTCGTTGTACCTGGGCTCCAGTCTTGAATCAACTTTCCATTATTAATTTGAAATCCAGCTACTTGTCCTGTCTGCATATCAAATGCGGAAGCATTCATAATCAAAGCATTAGGATACTTAGCTATAACTTCTGACATTTTCATCCGTTGATCTGTACGATTGGTAACTGTTTTTAAGACTTCCGGATTGTTAATTCGATAAATAGTGATATTATTCGTAGATAAATCAGTAAATTTATCTAGATTTACCTTTGAGGGAACTTTAACCCACTCTGGTACACCAGTATCATCTACAAGTGCTGTACTACCTACGGCAGCTTCTTCACCTTTTTGCTCTACATAACCGTTGGAAGCCGAAGTTTTGGTCGGTTGATCCGAACTATTTGTTTTCGTATGATCAGTAGGAATAAGTGAATCTCTTAAGGCATAAGCCCCTGCTCCTATAAGGGCAATAAAAATTAAGATAAGTATAATTATAACCCAAATATTCTTTTTTTTCTTTTTTTTTCGTTCCAATTTTTCCTCCAAAATTGTTGTTTAGTCACGCCCAAATAAATCTCTCGTATAAACTTTAGTTTTAACATCCTCAAGTTCTTTAGTATAACGATTTGAAACAATCACATCAGAAATCATTTTAAACTCATCCAGACTATGAACTACCCGAGAATTGTAGAAATGAGTATCATTTAGTGTTGGCTCATAGACGACTACTTCAATTCCCTTGCCCTTAATTCGTTTCATAATTCCTTGAATTGAACTTGATCTAAAATTATCAGAATTTGACTTCATAGTCAAGCGGTAGATACCCACCACTTTAGGAGAACGTTTAATGATCATATCTGCAATATGATCTTTTCTTGTACTATTTGATTCAACAACAGCCTCAATTAATTTTTCAGGAACTTGGTCGTAGTTAGCCAAAAGCTGTTTGGTATCTTTCGGTAGGCAATACCCTCCATAGCCAAATGAAGGATTATTATAGTGGGTTCCAATTCGTGGATCTAGCCCAACGCCATCAATTATTTGTTTTGTATTTAAACCGCGAACTTCAGCATAGGTATCTAATTCATTAAAATAAGCCACGCGTAAAGCCAAATATGTATTTGAAAATAGCTTAATTGCCTCCGCTTCAGTGGGATTTGTAAAAAGAACTGGAATATCTTTCTCAACAGCTCCCTCTAATAATAACTCAGCAAATTTAGAAGCACGCTCAGATTTCTCCCCCACAACTATTCGCGATGGATGAAGATTGTCATATAACGCTTGACCTTCTCGTAAAAATTCTGGTGAAAAGATAATGTTATCAATATTATATTTAGCACGCATTTTTTCCACAAAACCAACTGGAATAGTTGATTTTATTACAATCGTAGCATTTGGACTAAACTCCAAAACCTCTTCAATCACCGCTTCTACAGAATCCGTATTAAAATAATTCTTGACATCATCATAATTGGTAGGTGTTGCTACCACCACAAAGTCAGCTCCATTTAGCGCTTGAGCCGTCTCCGTCGTCGCAAGTAAATTTAATTCCTTACTTGCTAAAAATCCCTCAATCTCCTTATCAACAATAGGTGACTGCTTCGAATTAATCAAAGCCACTTTCTCTGGAATAATATCCAAAGCGACGACTTCATGATGTTGTGCCAAAAGGACTGAAATAGACAAACCTACATAACCTGTACCAACGACTGCGATTTTCATTGTTATCTCCTGTATAATTAATTTAACTTTATTTTATGAACTCTTGGAAATTCATTTTTTTAACAGTATTTTTATATTATTTTTTTGATCAGTAAATATTATATAGCTCGTCATAACTAGTATAAAAATTAGTCCTCGGATTAGCAAACTAATAGTATAATTTTTAGGATCAAAGTAACTCTCCAAGTGTAATGTAATAAATGTAATTACTCCGAGAAAAGCCGCGGGTTTAAAAAGAATTAAAAATTCTATAAAAGATGAGTGCAGGGATCTAACAATAAGTTGAGAAAAATTCCAAAAAAAAGCAAAGAAGAACCCAATTGATAAACTAATTGATACACCAACGATTGATTCCGAAAATACTCCAATAATAATTGAAGTAACTAAAATAAGAGCACTAATAGATCCAGTAAAAAACAAAATATTGGCTTGGTTTCTTGCCTGGAATATTGATCCAGTAGTTGACACCGTTAATTGGCACCAAACTGTTAATGAAAGAATTGAAAAAGGTACAACTGCTGCTCCCCACTGGTGACCAAACATAAAAAAAATAATTTGACGAGAAGAGGTACTCAAAAATACAGATAAAGGAACTCCAATCAATCCTAAAAACTGAATAATCTTATAATAAAAGCTTTTGATATATTCAACGTCGTCTTGGTACTCGGATAAGACAGGTTGAAGAACTGGATTAATAACACTCAGAAACATTTGGTTAGGTAACATCAATAGTTGATATGCTTTACTATAATTTGCTAAATATATATCTCCCATAAATTTACCAATCAAGATATTATCTGAATTTCTGGAGAAATAATTGATGAAATTAAAACCAAATTGATTTTTTGAAAAATCCCATATTTCAACAATAGACCTCTTTTCTAATTTAGGAGACAATGTAATCTTAGTGATATGACGATTCAAAATAAAATTCAAAAAAGCAGAAGTTATAGCACTGTACAATAGAGAATATACTCCACTCCCTAACAATGCAGTGGTAATACCAACTATAGCTGCAAAAAAGTTACTTACAATAAGCGTAAAGTTAACTGTCTTAAATTTCATTCTTTTATTTAAGAGTGCCGTTGGTACAATATTTAGCCCATTAAATACAATAGATATAGCTTGAACCCATGTTAAATTTAAATATATATCATTATTGTAAATAACGGCTAAAAGATTCCCCAAAAAACCAAAGCAAATAGCTAAGATTATAGAAAAAATTGCTGAAAAATTAAAAATATTTTTATAATCTGAATCATTCAGAGTTTTATTTTGAATGATTGCCGGTCCCATGCCTGATTCAATCATTAGATTAAAGAAAATAATGAAGACTTGCATTATTGCAACTACTCCATAATCTTTGGGAGTCAATATCCTACTGAGAATCATATTTACTATCAACTGTACCAGAAAATTACTATAAGTTCCAAGTGATGTAAATATTATACCTTTTTTAAAACTTTTCAATTTTATCTCCTCTATATCTTAAAATTAAAGCTATAATATATCATCCCATTGTTTTATAATATGCTCTATATCAAAATCAATTATACGTTCTAAGGATTTTTGCGAGTACTCTTTTCTTAATTCATAACTTGAAATCATACGATTTAATTCTTTAGAGAAATTTTCAACATTTCCTTGTTCAACCAAGAGACCATATTTTCCATTATCAAGAACCTCATTTGCTCCACTGTTATCAAAGGAAATGATTGGTAAACCAAAACTCATTGCCTCTGCCAAAACCAATGGCATCCCCTCCCAACGAGATGTCATAATATACACTGAAGATTCCCGATAGTGCTTACATAATTGTTCACCACTAATTGCTCCTCTTAAAATAATTTTTGAAGAAATATTATGTGAAGCAATTAATCTTTTGAATTCTTTAACTTCTTTTTTACTACCAGTTCCTGCAATAGCTATTTTCCAATCATCAGGTATATTCTTACCTATTTGGAGCAGAAAATCTAACCCTTTGTGATTAATGGAATATCTGCATGTAATAGATATAATTTTATTTTTTAAATTTGAATTTTTTCCTATATTTGCTATTGTTAGGGGGTTATTGATTTTTACAATGTTATTAGTGTTTGAATATGAAAAGAATCCATTTTTATCTTCTTCTGTTAACGAAATCACAGCATCACTAATTTCAAGGGACTCAATTAGTTCATTTTTTAAATATTTGTAATAATCCTCTATATAAACCTTATAGTTATTATGAGTCCAAATAATATTTTTGCTATTTTTTTTACTTTTTATTAACGATGGAAACATAAAAAAAGTAGCAGGCAAATATACCACAGTATCAAAACATTCTTTATCTATCTTCTTTTTAATTATATTCGACCATAGAGTTAATTTAAAATTCATATTGAAATATTTTTTTAATCCGTTATGTAACAATCTGCCAGCCTTAAGGGTGAATGCAAATATCTTCGGTGCATACAAGACGGTGATATTTCTATTTAAGTCATAAAAAGGTTCACTTCTTTCTAAACAGAAAACATATATTGAGTATTTCTGAGAAAGTTCGTTAACACATGTTGCTAGTACCCTCTCAATTCCACCCATATTTAAACTTGAGGTGATAAACAAGATTTTTTTATTTCTATTAATCATAATATTCCTTTCACGTAAATCAAATTAAATACTACGGTGTAAACTACGGATAAATTTACGGTAGAATAAACGAGTAGAGTATGCACATAGATAAATAGAATATATAAACATATTATTATAAACAAAACTCGACTTGATGTTATCCTTAAATCTTAGAGTCACTATTGTATAATTTAGACAAAGGACAAA
>ERZ772786.25-NODE-25-length-68231-cov-4.514492_pt1 | contig 68231 bp, 49 predicted proteins | sample MGYA00511473_ERZ772786 | MGnify/ENA primary metagenome ERZ772786 (study PRJEB29015, sample SAMEA2738025) | human oral metagenome | biome: human oral; feature: human-associated habitat; material: saliva | place: China | collected 2252 ...
ATTCGAACCTGCGGCCGCCTGGTCCCAAACCAGGAGCGCTACCGGGCTGCGCTACACCCCGTTGCTATTCTTAAATGAAAGAAGTCATTTCCGAATTGCGAGTGCAAAGGTACTATTTCTTTTTTACTCTGCAAAGTTTTTCATAGTTTTTTTTCTAAAATGCGATACTTTTTTATCGAGAGGACAAGACTAACAATAAGATAAAACAATGGATTATCTTCGTAAACATTTGAGTGTCAAACCTAAAACAACAACCAAATAAAATTTCCCTATCTACAAGCACATTGTTATATATCTAGCGGAGTCGTTTCGCTTTGGGACTTTTCCTAAATAAAAAAAATCCTTTCTTTAGTATATAGACATATATTTTATACGCTATATTATGTTATTGGCCTTTCTTTATATTTGAATTTAATTAAATTTTGAATAATGAATTATACCAAACTACAAGCATGCCTAGTTATACAATAGGCTCTTTTTTTGTAAGAAGTATTCATATTCATAAAATAACAGATACCCTTTTATTATGCAAAACATATCCTTTTGCATAATAAAAGATGCCTTTTTGAGAAGTAAAAGAGCCTCTTTTACATTGCAAAAGAGGCTTTTTTAAAATACAATTCCTAACTCATTGAACATCGGCATACTACAAAAGTAGGATACAACTAGTCAACTTCACTTTTCACCTAGTATGCACTTCTGATTTGTAAAAGAATATAACACCGACATATAAGATCAAATAGAGTCCAAAAACAAATAGAAAAGAGGAAATACACGTTATGTATATTTCCTCTTTATCATACATTGAATTATACAAGAGTATATTCTTTATTTTATAATACCTTGTTCTTTAAAAATCTTCTTCAGAGCCTGAACTCCTCTCTCGACCTGTTCTTCCGTATGAGTGGCCATCAAGGCGAAACGGACAAGTGTATCCTGAGGTGCACAGGCTGGTGGAATTACTGGATTAATAAACACACCAGCTTCATAAGCCAACTTCGTAACAATGAAGGTCTTTTCTATGTCGCGAACATAAAGTGGGATGATTGGACTTTCAGTGTCACCAATCTCAAAACCTTCTTCCTTAAAGCGCTTTAATGCGTAATTTGTAACTTTCCACAGATTCTCCATACGCTCCGGCTCTTTTTCCAATATGTGTAAAGCTTCTAAAGCTGCAGCTGTAGCAGAAGGAGTATTACTTGCTGAGAAAATATATGTTCGACAAGTATGACGTAGATAATTAATAGTATCTTTATCACCAGCTATAAAACCTCCAATAGAGGCAAGACTCTTTGAGAATGTTCCCATGATCAAATCAACTTCATCTGTTAAATGAAAGTGATCACAGACACCTCTTCCTTGGCGGCCAAAGACACCTAAACCATGAGCCTCATCAACCATTATAGAACAGTTGTATTTACGCTTTAATCTCACAATTTCAGGAAGATTAGCTAAATCACCCTCCATTGAGAAGACTCCATCAACAACGATTAATTTTACAGCTTCCTTTGGAAGTTTTTGAAGAACACGCTCCAAATCCTCCATATCATTGTGCTTATAATGAAGCTGAGTTGCAAAACTCAAACGTCTGCCATCTACAATACTAGCGTGGTCACGATCATCACAGATGATATAATCCCCACGACCAACAACAACAGCAATCACACCTGCATTTACAGAGAATCCTGTTGAAAAAACAAGTGCTTCGTCTTTCCCTTCAAAGGCTGCTAGTTCTTTCTCCAATTGAACATGCAAATCCAGCGTACCATTCAGGAAACGACTTCCGGCACATCCTGATCCATACTTATCAAGAGCACGATGGGCTGCATCAATAACACGTTGATCATTTGGCAAGCCAGTATAGGCATTAGAGCCAAACATTAGGATCTTATTGCCATCAATGTCTGTAACCTCTGTTCCTTGCTTACTTGTAATCTCTCGAAAATATGGATACACACCGGCATCCATAAACTTCTGAGGATCGCGATAGCTCTTGTACTTATCTTGTAACTGTCCCATTATTATTAATAAAAGGTGTAGTCAATGACTACGTAAAATTATTTTAGGTTGCAAAGATACTAATTTAGAACGACAAAATGCAGAGAATAGATAGAAAAGTGTCCACCAGACGTTTTTTAGCCTTTGAAAAACGCTTAATATAATGATTAATATGTATCTTTGCCTGATAAAGCATATGCTTACTATCATAGGCACAATGAAAAAGAAAATTATTTTCATTATCAACCCGATATCAGGTACTGTCAGCAAGGCTGGAATCCCCAAGCTGATAGAAAAACGACTTGATAAAGAGACGTTTGATTACGACATAGCAGAAACAGAATATGCTGGTCATGCAACAGAGCTTGCTAAAAAAGCTGCAGAAAAAGGAATAGACATTGTCGTTGCTATTGGAGGTGATGGAACAGTAAATGAGGTAGGAAGAGCTCTAATCAACACTGAAACAGCAATGGCTATACTTCCTTGTGGCTCAGGGAATGGACTTGCACGGCATTTAAGATTACCCATGAACCTAAAGAAATGTATAGACATAATTAATATGTGTGATATCCACTCTTTAGATTATGGGATAATCAACCAGCACCCATTCTTTTGTACATGTGGAATGGGCTTTGATGCATTCATCTCCATGAAATTTGCGAATGCAGGAAAACGTGGACCGATTACCTACGTACAACAGGTTTTGGAAGAAGGAGTCAAATATGTTCCTGAGACTTACGAGATAGAGGACGAAGATGGGATTCAGCACTACAAAGCTTTTCTAGTCTCAGCAGCCAATGCTTCACAATATGGCAATAACGCTTACATAGCCCCTCAAGCCTCAATGAGCGACGGTTTACTTGACATTATAATTATGGAACCTTTTGACATTATTGATGCTCCACAGGTAGCTATAGAACTATTTAATAAAACGCTTGATAAGAATCTAAAGATAAAAACGTTCAAGGCAAAGCACTTACACATTCATCGGAAACAAGCTGGATTAATACACTTTGATGGTGATCCTGTAATCTCAGATGCTGACGTTGATATATCTATAGTTCCAAAAGGTATTCATATTCTAGTAAATCCTAATGGTGACAGGGGTGACAGACAACCCAATATTCTTCAGACCGCTTTTTCTGAAATATTTTTTAATATAGACCTAATGAAGCAGGACTTTATAAAACAAAGTCGGAAAGTACAAGCCATCAATAAGAACTTACTGCGGAAACTTAATATATAAAAAGTTTCTTTACGAAAACAAATGGGGTTCACGTTTAAAGAATTTCACATAAATCAGTCTCATACAGCAATGAAAGTAGGTACTGATGGAGTCCTCCTTGGCGCATGGGCAGAAGGTGGAAATAAGATTCTTGATATTGGTACTGGAACTGGACTAATTGCCTTAATGATGGCACAAAGATACCCACACTCTATTATCGATGCCATTGATATAGACAAAGGTGCGCTGAAAGATGCAACATATAATGTAGCAAATTCACCATTCTCAGAGCGTATAAATATTATCCAGAGCTCTCTTCAGAGTTTTCGTCTCCAAACTGACAATGAAAAACAGTCTCTATTATACGATGCAATTGTTAGTAACCCTCCCTTCTTTATCAACTCCTTAAAAAATAAGGTACAAAACAGGAGTTTTTCCAGACATACAGATACACTATCTTTCAGCGATCTTTGCCGCCATGCATCCCGACTTCTAAAAGACAATGGGACATTCTCTATCATAATACCTTTTGAAAATAGAGGAATTGTTGAGTCTGAAGCTATAATGAGTGGTTTATCAATCTCTTATGTAATAAATATTAAGACGAAAGAATCCAAGGATATCAAGCGTTGCCTAATAATGTTTAAGAAACAATTAAGATCAACATATAATGTGGTAAAAGAGACTTTATTAAACTCTAAAGGAGAACGTTCCGAATGGTATTCGCATTTAACTAAAGATTTTTATATCAAATAAGGCGAAATATAACAATAATATATATTAAATAATTAAAGCATCTACAACTCTTCAGCCTTTCGTTTTTATTTTGTATCTTTGCAAGCTAAATTGGAATAAATAGACTTTTATGAAACAAAATAGTTCAATACAAATGTTTACTGATTACGAAGGAGGTATACCAGATATGAATATACAGGTAGAAGGTAACATCCCTATCTTCGTAACACGTAACCTTGTTATGTTTCCAGGAATCCTCTCACCTATTCTCGTAGGAAGGAAGCCAACTTTAGCACTAGTAAAATATCTCGAGGAGAATCCTAATGCTATCATTGCTGTTGTTAGTCAGAAGGATAGCAATGTAAACGATCCGAACGAGGGAGATATCTATAACATAGGAGTATATGCACGCTTTGTACGTTCCTTTGATATGCCTGGATATGAGAATAACAATCGGACTGCTATCCTACAAGGACTTGGAAGGTGTAAAATAAAGAAAGTCACAAGTACAACTCCATTCATGTCAGGTATTACAGAGTCCTTGCCTGAAGAAGTCGATACTGATAAAGACCCAGAATTTACAACTGCCGTTGAAGACATGAAATTGGTGGCAAAGGAATATATACAAGAAAGTGATGATATTCCTGATGACACACAGTTTGCAATTGACAACCTCAAGAATCCCATCATTTCTGTCAATTACATATGTTCTACCGTGCCTTTTCCTGTAAAAGACAAAATATTACTCTTACAGGAGAATTCCATAAAAGACAGATTATTTAGGTTGATGAAGATTCTCAACCGAGAGATTCAATTCCAACAGCTGAGGCAAGACATCCGATCAAAAACACGAGAAGACCTAGATGAACAACAGCGGGAATATTTCCTTCATCAGCAAATTAAAAATATTAAGGAAGAATTAGGAGATGGTGACTCAACCCCAGAGAAGAAAGAGTTACAGGAAAAAGCAAAAACAAAAAAATGGTCTAGTGAAGTAGCTAAGACTTTCCAAAAGGAATTAGATAGATTAGACACTCTTAATCCACAGAGTCCTGACTATAGTGTACAGGTAAATTATCTGCAGACCATGGTTGCATTACCATGGAATGAATACACTAAAGATGATCTTGATTTAAAACGTGCCAAACGTATACTTGACAAGGATCATTATGGAATGGAAAAGGTTAAGGACCGTATTTTAGAATATATTGCTGTACTACAATTAAGAGGAAGTTTGAAATCTCCTATTCTTTGCCTCTATGGACCTCCGGGAGTAGGTAAAACAAGTCTTGGGAAAAGTATTGCTGAAGCTATGAAACGGAAATACGTACGTGTTTCCTTAGGAGGATTACATGATGAGTCTGAGATCAGAGGACATCGTAAGACCTATATTGGTGCTATGCCTGGTCGTATTATAAAGAATATACAAAAGGCTGGCTCTTCTAATCCAGTGTTCATTCTTGATGAAATAGATAAGGTTACACAAAACACTATCAATGGGGATCCATCATCGGCTCTATTAGAAGTCTTAGACCCTGAGCAAAATAATGCTTTTCACGACAATTATCTTGACTTAGACTATGATCTTTCAAAAGTTCTATTTATAGCTACAGCCAATGATTTAAATACAATTCCTCGTCCATTATTGGATCGTATGGAGTTAATAGAGGTCTCTGGTTATATCACTGAAGAGAAGATTGAAATAGCAAAGCGCCACCTTGTTCCCAAAGAGCTAGAAAATACAGGATTAGATAAGTTGGAAGATAAGCCTAGGTTTACGAAGGCTGCGTTAGAACGAATCATAGAGAACTATACAAGAGAAAGTGGTGTCCGACAGCTTGAAAAACAAATAAATAAAGCTATGCGTAAATTGGCTTTACGTCAAGCAATGGACAAACAATTACCATATACAAAGATTAGCCCCGAGTCATTAGAAGATCTGCTTGGCAAGCCACCTTTTACACGTGACATATACCAAGGCAACAAATATGCAGGAGTTGTCACAGGTTTAGCATGGACCAGTGTTGGAGGAGAGATTCTTTTTATAGAAACATCGCTCTCAAAAGGTAAAGCAGGAAAACTTACACTCACAGGTAATCTTGGTGATGTAATGAAAGAATCTGCAATTATAGCTTTAGAGTATGTTAAGGCACATGTAGAATCACTAAATATAGATCCTCGTATTTTCGAACAATGGAATATACACATCCATGTGCCAGAGGGCGCTACACCAAAAGATGGTCCATCAGCCGGAATAACCATTGCTACAAGTATAGCCTCTGCCCTGACTCAACGAAAGGTTCGTAAAAATACAGCTATGACAGGAGAGATAACACTCCGAGGCAAGGTGTTACCCGTAGGAGGTATAAAGGAAAAGATTCTTGCTGCAAAACGAGCAGGAATAACGGACATAGTAATGTGCACAGAAAACCAAAAAGATATTGAAGAGATTCCTGAGATTTATCGAAAAGGATTAGAATTTCATTATGTAGAGAACATCAAACAGGTTTGGGATTTTGCACTCACTAAAGAGAAGGTAGATCATCCTATTGAATTTACTATTACTGAGGAGAATAAAGTAGAAACAAAGAAATGACATTTGAACTTCAACACACTGACAATGCAAGTGATGCTCGCACAGGCATAATCACGACAGCGCATGGACAAATAAAAACTCCAATTTTTATGCCTGTTGGTACTGTCGGATCTGTCAAAGGAGTTCACTTCGATGAGCTATACAAACAGGTTAAAGCTCAGATTATTCTGGGCAACACATACCACTTATATTTACGCCCAGGCTTAGAGGTCCTAAAGGCTGCTGGTGGCTTACATGGCTTTAACGGATGGAAACGTCCTATCCTTACCGATTCTGGAGGTTTTCAAGTTTTCTCTTTAACTGGGATTCGTAAACTTTCAGAAGAAGGTTGTGAGTTCAGAAGCCACATAGACGGTTCAAAGCATATATTCACACCAGAAAGCGTTATGGACACAGAGCGTATTATTGGGGCAGATATTATGATGGCGCTTGACGAATGTCCTCCGGGGAAAAGTGATTATGAATACGCTAAAAAGAGCTTAGGCATGACACAACGTTGGCTAAATCGTTGTATAAAACGTTTCAATGAAACAGAGCCTCTTTATGGATATTCACAGAGCTTATTCCCTATTGTTCAAGGTTGTACTTATAAAGACCTAAGAAGAGAAGCTGCAAAGTTTGTAGCAGATAAAGGAGCCGATGGAAATGCTATTGGTGGATTGGCTGTTGGTGAACCTACAGAAATCATGTATGAAATGATTGAGGTTGTCAATGACATATTACCTAAGGATAAACCACGTTATTTAATGGGAGTTGGGACTCCACAGAATCTCTTAGAAGCCATAGAACGTGGAGTTGATATGTTTGATTGTGTTATGCCAACACGCAATGGGCGTAATGCAATGTTATTCACCTATCAAGGTACAATGAATATGCGCAACAAAAAATGGGAAATGGACTTCTCTCCTGTAGATTCAGAGGGATGCGAAATTGACCAAATTACAAGTAAAGCGTACCTCCACCACCTCTTTAAAGCAGGAGAGTTACTTGCTATGCAGATAGCAAGCATTCACAACTTATCATTCTATCTTAGGCTTGTTACAGATGCACGCTCTCATATTGAGCAAGGAGACTTTGTACAGTGGAAGGCTTCCATCATAGAGCAATTGGGTAGAAGAATTTAAGAGAAACAAAATGAGTAAAGTCAAAGTAATTCTTGACACAATAAAGAAACGGCTGAAGCATCTTGGATTAAAGACTTCCAGGAAGCTTCCATTCATCAATAAAATAGGGCATCTGCTAATGATGCTCTCTCCTACTCAATACATAAAGATTCTAGATTGGTATATTATACGTAAGTTTATTGGTACGTATATATATGCCATTCTGTTAATCATATCTATTGCTATTGTGTTTGACTTCAATGAAAATCTATCTAAGTTTACACAATATCATGCTCCGTGGAGAGCCATTATCTTTGATTACTATGCAAACTTTATCCCATATTATTCTAATCTCTTCTCTCCCCTCTTCGTTTTCATTGCCGTAATCTTCTTTACTTCGAAATTAGCAAGTAACTCCGAAGTCATTGCAATGTTGGCAGCAGGTGTCTCTATCAAACGCCTAATGCGACCTTACATGATTTCATGTATTCTGATAGCAGGATTGACATTCTATTTAAATAGTTTCGTCATTCCACACGGAACTGTCATCCGTCAGAACTTCGAATCGCTATATCGTAACTCAAAGAAGAATACATCAGCAGAAAACGTTCAACTACAAGTGGCAAAAAACACTATAGCTTACATCCAGCACTACGACGATCAATACAAACGCGGTTATGGCTTCTCACTTGTTAAATTCAAGGATAAAAAGATTGTAAGCCACATGACTGCTATGGAGATTCAGTATGATACTGTTGCTGACACCAAGTATCATTGGAAGGTAAGCAACTGGAAAATACGAACGCTTAGGGGATTGAAAGAGCATATACAAAGTGGTGCATTAAAGGATACGGTTTTATTGATGGAGCCTACGGATCTGGTTTATTCTAAAGGCCAGCAAGAAACATTCACGTCACCAGAGCTCCTTGATTATATCTCTAAACAAACCAGCCGTGGTTCTGGCAACGTTGTTCAATATGAAGTTGAGTTCCACAAACGAATAGCTATGTCATTCTCATCTTTTATCCTGACCATTATAGGTTTGTCTCTATCTTCTAGAAAACGAAAAGGTGGAATGGGATTATACTTAGGTATAGGCTTAGGGCTGAGTTTCAGCTATATTATGTTACAGACAGTATCAGCAACCTTTGCCATACAGGCTGACACGCCACCAATACTGGCTGCATGGATTCCGAATATTATCTTTGCTGTTATTGCCTATTTCTGCTATAGGCATGCTCCAAGTTAAAAAGACTATTAAATAAATAAGAAACAAGAAATAACCCTTTGAGACGAAGGGAAAAATAAAAAGATATGTATTTTGAAGATTTAGATTTAAACGATAACGTACTTGACGCACTATATGACATGCGTTTTGACGAATGCACACCAGTTCAAGAGAAGTGCATACCAGAGATTTTAAAGGGACGTGATGTACTGGGTGTTGCGCAGACTGGTACAGGAAAGACGGCGGCTTACCTCCTCCCTATTCTCTCAAAGTTAGCAGATGGAGGATATCCTGAAGCTGCTATTAACTGCGTCATCATGTCGCCAACACGTGAGTTAGCACAACAAATTGACCAAGCTATGCAAGGCTTTGCTTACTATCTTGATGGTGTATCCTGCGTTGCAGTCTATGGTGGCAATGATGGTAACCGTTATGACCAAGAGCTTAAAAGCCTTTCGTTGGGAGCTGATGTCGTTATTGCGACCCCAGGCCGTTTTATCTCTCATCTCTCTTTAGGCAATGTTGACCTTTCCAAGGTAAGTTTCTTTATTCTTGATGAAGCCGACCGTATGCTTGACATGGGCTTCTCCGATGACATTATGACTATTGCGAAGAAATTACCGTCATCATGTCAGACCATCATGTTCTCTGCCACAATGCCAAAGAAGATTGAAGAGCTTGCGAAGACACTGCTCAAGAATCCCGTAGAGATCAAGCTAGCAGTTAGTAAACCTGCAGAGAAGATTCATCAAATGGCATACGTCTGCTACGAGACACAGAAGATGGGTATCATAAAGGATATCTTTAAAGCGGGTGATTTAAAACGTGTAATCATCTTCTCTGGTTCCAAACAAAAGGTAAAGCAAATTACAGCCTCTTTAAACCGGAAGCACATTAACTGCGGAGAGATGCATTCCGACCTTGACCAGGCACAACGTGATGACGTTATGTTCAAATTCAAGAGTGGGCAAATTGATGTATTAGTTGCTACAGACATTGTTTCTCGCGGTATTGATATTGACGACATTACAATGGTTATCAATTATGATGTCCCACATGATGCAGAAGATTATGTGCATCGCATTGGTAGAACAGCTCGTGCTGACCGTGACGGAAAGGCTATCACTTTCGTTAGTGCTGACGATATCTACTACTTCAAGCAGATAGAATCTTTCCTAGAGAAAGATGTTGAGAAAGTTGCCTTGCCAGATGATTTAGGAGAAGGGCCAGAATACAAGGATGTCGGAAAGCCCAAGAAAGGAAACACTGCAAAGAGCCGAAGGAGGAAGGACCGAGACCAGCAAAGCCACAAAGACAAGAAACAAGGCAATTACAAGCAAAGGTCAAGGCGTCCCGAACAGCAGAGCCAAAGTTCCTCTGACAATAAAATACAAAATACGTCAGAACGTAAATCTAACAACAAGCAGAAGAACAAAGGGCAAGAACAGCAGAACAATAATAACAACACTGTAGATGCAAAAGTAATAAACAAGCGAAATAACCGTCAAGATAAGAACAGACAAACTGACAAGCAGGCGAAGCCTAACAACAACAGACGAAACGACAAGGAGGCTGCAAACAATAAGGATGCTGGTCAGAAGACGAACGCTCAACAAAACAAAAAGCCTAACAACAAAAAGAAGAAGAATAACAATCGTCAGCATAACACGAACGAGAAGGGCGCAAGAAGAAGTACCAAGTATGATATTCGAGAAGAGCTACCGACAAGTTCTAAGAGTGATAGCGGATTGAAAGCATTGATAAAGAAGCCACTCAAATGGCTTCGTAATCTTGGGAATAAATAACATCTGATTATGATAGTGCCTGTAGCTACATGTAAGTAAGCTACAGGCTTTCTTTTTAGTATAAGTTCACTTTAGAAAACACCCAAACTTGAAGTACGATGATACTTTAACTTAAAGTGCGAGTGGACTTTAACTTAAAGTACAAATGAGCTTTAAGTTAGAAGTCAAAGTTACTTTAATTTAGTGTATAGAAATGCGTTAAGAAGAAAGATAAAGAACTTATAGCCATATCCCAACCAATATAAACAACACCTTACATTCGATGTAAAGAATCTATATAACAAGATATTACTGCCTACTAGACATTCTCTACTAACATAATTTAAGGCTGGACTTCCCCACTTGGATTCCAGCCTTTTAGATGATCTAGACTTCCAATACCAGAAAACTAACAACAATGGATAGCCAACACTTAGCTTACCATTAAGTTTTATTCTAAAAACACCATAAATAATGACTATTTTAAAATAAATCAGCATATTTTGTAACAAAATGCTCTTTATTAAGAAACAAATGATTATCTTTGCAACATCAAAAACCTTGAAGAGAAAGGTTAAGAGTTTCCAGGATAGGAATAAACAACCATTTAAAACAGAATCAATTATGAAAGCAGTAGAAGTTGTAGAGAGTTTACAACGGCGTTTCCCCAATGAGCCAGAGTACATTCAAGCAGTATCACAAGTGTTGGAAACCATTGAAGAAGAGTACAACAAACATCCCGAATTTGAGCGTGTAAACCTTATTGAACGCCTCTGCATACCAGACAGAATTATCAAATTTCGAGTAAATTGGGTTGATGACAAAGGTAATATTCAGACAAACATGGGATATCGCGTCCAGCATAGCAATGTCATCGGTCCTTATAAAGGTGGTTTACGTTTCCACACTTCTGTCAACGAGTCCATTTTAAAGTTCCTTGCCTTTGAACAGACATTCAAAAACTCTTTGACAACACTGCCAATGGGTGGTGGCAAAGGTGGATCAGATTTTTCTCCACGAGGTAAATCAAATGCTGAAGTGATGCGTTTCTGCCAAGCCTTCATGAGTGAGCTATGGCATTACATAGGTCCCGACTGTGACGTCCCTGCAGGAGACATTGGCGTCGGTGGACGCGAAGTAGGCTACATGTTCGGACAATATAAGAAACTTACTCATCAGTTTGTAGGGATACTTACAGGCAAAGGACAAGAGTTCGGAGGATCGCTTATTCGGCCAGAAGCAACTGGCTATGGTAACGTGTACTTCCTGCAGAATATGCTCAAGACAAGAAATATTGACCTAAAAGGAAAAACCGTTTTAGTTTCGGGATCAGGTAATGTCGCACAATACACGATTGAAAAGCTCCTACATCTTGGAGCAAAACCTGTTACATGCTCCGATTCTGATGGATATATCTACGACCCAGATGGAATAAATGAAGAGAAGTTAGCATATATTATGGAGCTAAAGAACATAGAACGTGGACGCATCCGAGAATATGCAGAGAAATATGGAGTGAAATACGTTCCAGGAGCAAAGCCATGGTTCGAGAAGGCTGACATTGCAACTCCTTGTGCCACACAGAATGAGATCAATACCGAGGCTGCGACAGCATTAATCAATAACGGTATTATTGCTGTAACAGAGGGTGCAAACATGCCATCCACCCCAGAAGCCGTAAGAATCTTTCAAGAAGCAAAAGTTCTTTATTGTCCAGGCAAAGCGAGTAATGCTGGCGGTGTAGCCGTGTCAGGACTCGAAATGACCCAGAATTCAGAACGACTGAAATGGGATCGTGAAGAAGTTGACCAAAAGCTACATAACATCATGGATGACATCCATGAGAATTGTGTCAGATATGGAACAGAGCCTGATGGCTATGTAAACTACGTGAAAGGTGCCAACATCGCTGGTTTCATCAAAGTAGCTAAAGCTATTATGGCGCAGGGAATTGTTTAATCTAAACTTGAAAACATATAAATCAGAACAAAGGAGACATACCACAATTAACAGGTATGCCTCCTTTTCTTTTTCTAAGAAGAATGGAGTACAACACGGCATACAAACGATAAAACATAAGAAAACAGTTGCCTTTATTTGCGTTTAATTTATTACTTTTGTACCTGATTTTAATAAACACATATGAAACTATCAACGATCGTACTCACTATCATGTTAGGACTCTGTTCTCACGCTATGGCACAGAATAAAGACATAAGAATCAAACTAGTAGAAACTTCTGATGTACATGGGTCTTTTTTCCCCTACGATTTCATCAACCGCTCACCTAAAAGTGGTTCCATGGCAAGGGTATATACCTTTGTTCAAGGTTTGCGGAAAGAATATGGTAAGGATAATATCTACCTTCTAGATAACGGAGACATTCTGCAAGGACAACCCATATCATACTACTATAATTATATAGTACCACAAAAGGAAAACATTGCAGCCAGTGTTCTCAACTACATGGGATATGATGCTGCAACTGTTGGCAATCACGATATTGAGACAGGGCATTCTGTATATGACAAGTGGTTTAAAGAATTACACTTCCCTATTCTTGGTGCAAATATCATCAATACTAGAACTAACAAACCTTACATTCTTCCTTATACGGTCATCAAAAAGAAGAACGGACTGAAAGTATGTGTTATCGGTATGCTGACACCTGCAATACCCAACTGGTTGAAGGAAACAATATGGAGTGGACTTCGTTTCGATGAGATGGTTTCATGCGCTAAACGTACCATGGAGGAGGTGAAAAAGAAGGAGAATCCTGATGTTATAGTTGGTTTGTTCCATTCTGGTTGGAATGGAGGTATCAAGACGCCCCAATATGATGAGGATGCATCTCAAAAGGTGGCACAGGAGGTTCCTGGCTTTGATGTTGTCTTCTTCGGACACGATCACACGCCGCATAATTCAACCGAACGAAACATCATAGGCAAGGAGGTCATCTGCCTTGACCCTGCTAACAATGCGCAACGCGTAGCAATGGCGACACTAACATTGACTCCTAAGAACATCAAAGGTAAGAAACAATACACATTGACGAAGGCGAAAGGAGAACTCGTGGATGTGAGGGACTTAAAAGCTGATGAGGGCTTCATTAAGCATTTCCAACCAGAGATAGATGCTGTAAAACAATGGAGTGAACAGGTGATTGGTAATTTTGAAAATACAATCTACACGAAGGACTGCTTTTTCGGTAATTCTGCTTTCAACGATCTAATCCTCGACCTGGAACTAAAGATTACAAAGGCTGATATTGCCTTTAATGCTCCTCTACAATTTAACTCTGTTATCAAGGCTGGTCCTGTAACAGTGGGTGATATGTTCAACCTTTATAAATACGAAAACCAGCTCTGTGTGATAAAGATGACTGGCGAAGAGATTCGTAAGCACCTTGAGATGAGTTACGACTTATGGGTAAACACGATGAAGAGTCCTGATGATCATCTGTTGTTACTCTCTAACACGCAGAATGATGCACAACGTTTAGGCTTCAAGAACTTCTCATTTAACTTCGATTCTGCTGCTGGTATCGATTATACGGTTGATGTAACTAAACCTAATGGCGAGAAAGTTCACATCTTACGTATGAGCAATGGGCAACCCTTCGATGAGCATAAATGGTACACTGTGGCTGTTAATAGTTATCGTGCAAATGGCGGTGGGGAACTACTCACAAAGGGAGCAGGAATACCACATGATTCACTTCAAAGTAGGATAATCTGGGAAAGTCCAAAAGATCAACGCCATTATCTCATGGAGGAGATCAAGAAGGCTGGTACCATGAATCCGCAAGCACATCAAAATTGGAAGTTCATACCAGAAGAGTGGACCATCCCTGCAGCTGCACGTGACCGTAAACTCTTGTTTGGAGAATAAGTTAGAAGGGAGCATAAACTTCATAAACAGCTGATTATAACTATCATAAAGATGAAATATTACTGGTTTATCTTTTGTAAGACCGACCTTCTGTTAGAGAAGGTTGGTAATAACTATACCATTCCACTTTCAGAAGAACCACCTATCGCCTTACGTCCTTGGACTCATGTGATGAATATTGGTCCAACGGAGGATGGAACAGAAGTAAAAGCATTCATGATTGATAGTCCTGTAACTGATAATCCCAATTACGAGATGTGCGGACTTAGACCTTCCTTTTATCTCCTTTCAACTGAATTGTACTTAAAAGCTGGCAAATGTCATGAATTACTTTACTGGGATCAGAACACAAAATTCTGCGGTGTGTGTGGAGCACCCATGAAAATGCACACAGACATATCGAAACGTTGCACGAATTGTGCGAAAGAAGTATGGCCACAATTAGCGACAGCTATTATCGTCCTTGTTCATAAAGGTGATGAGGTGTTGTTAGTTCATGCACGCAATTTCAAATCCGACTTCTTTGGATTAGTAGCAGGTTTCGTTGAAACAGGAGAAACACTAGAAGAAGCAGTGCACCGTGAAGTAGCTGAAGAAACAGGTATCAAGATAAAGAACCTACGATACTTCGGTTCCCAACCCTGGCCTTATCCTTGTGGGCTAATGGTGGGCTTCAATGCAGATTATGATGGAGGCGATTTACAGTTACAGCAAAGCGAAATATCAAAAGGGGCATGGTTCACAAAAGAGAATCTGCCCAATATTCCTGAACGTTTGTCAATCGCACGCATGATTCTTGATGATTGGATCAATCAAACTTCAATATAAACTAAAGAGTATTTAAACCTTAAAACAATGATGACTTTCTTAGAAAAAGCCCTTGGCTTTAACCCCAAGTCAATGAAGCTCCGTACTGAACTTATTGCAGGAGCTACAACCTTCTTAACGATGAGCTATATCTTAGCCGTCAATCCTGCTATCCTTACCTCCACAGGAATGGATAAAGGAGCATTGTTCACTGGTACAGCCTTAGCAGCAGCTATTGCCACCTTGTTATTGGCTTTCATGGCTAAACTACCATTTGCACAAGCCCCTTCCATGGGTCTTAATGCTTTCTTTGCTTACACGCTTTGCCAAACTATGGGTTATTCCTGGCAACACTCTTTAGCTATTATGCTTATTGAGGGAATTGTCTTCATCCTCATTACTTTCTTTAATGTACGTGAGATGATTCTCGATTCTATACCGAACAATTTACGATACGCAATATCAGCGGGTATCGGTATGTTCATTGCCTTTATAGGACTCAAGAATGCAGAGATTATCGTTGCAAAAGATGCTACCTTTGTTGGTCTTGGTGCCTTCACTCCTAGTTGTATTCTTGGTATAATTGCCATCTTATTGAGTGGCGTGTTAATGGCTAAGAATGTCAAAGGTTCGCTCTTCTGGAGTATTATTATTACAACCGTCATCGGTATTCCTTTAGGAGTAACGGTTATTCCTAGTAGTTGGATGCCTTTCTCTGCACCACAAGATATTAGTCCGATATTCTGTAAGTTCGACTTTAGTGGTCTTTTGAACCTCAAGACGGTATTGGTTGTCTTTTCATTGTTATTGGTAAATATCTTTGATACGATTGGTACTCTTATGGGCTTAGCAGATAAGACGGGTATTGTGGAACCAAATGGTAATATCCCACGCGTAAAAGAAGCAATGATGAGTGATGCCATAGGAACTACCTGCGGTGCAATGTTAGGTAGCTCAACGCTTACAACTTACGTTGAGAGTGCAAGCGGCATTGCCGAAGGCGGTCGTTCAGGTGTAACTGCATTCTTTGTAGGTATTCTGTTCCTTGTATCACTCTTCCTCTCCCCTATCTTCATGCTTATTCCAAGTGCTGCAACAAGTGGAGCCTTGGTTATGGTAGGTGTGTTAATGATTGATTCTGTGAAGAAGATTAACTTGAATGATATTACAGAGTCATTCCCAGCCTTCATCACAATGATAACAATGGTGCTCTGCTACTCTATTGCTGATGGTATCTGTCTAGGTATTTTGTCATTTGTGTTTATGAAAGTATGTACAGCGAAATGGAAAGATCTTAACTTGACCCTCTGTATATTGGCTGTTCTCTTTGTCTTGAACTTTATCATCAGTTAAAGATATTCATAACATTGCTTCGCCCTGTAAGTATCGGTTCTCACGGACTACTTACAGGGCGAACTTTATACAAACAATTAGCCCTGAATAGTCCTCACACTATATTTATACCCAACACAACAATTATAATCCCGTTTTTCAGAACTAATTAGTAAAAAAGGATGAAGAAAGTTTGCAGAGTTCAAATTAAATCATTACTTTTGCAACCGCTTACAAGAAGTAAGGGCGTTTAGCTCAGTTGGTTTAGAGCATCTGCCTTACAAGCAGAGGGTCGGCGGTTCGAATCCGTCAACGCCCACTATCAAAGGGTAGTTTCCAGAGTGGCCAAATGGGGCAGACTGTAAATCTGCTGCTTCTAGCTTCGGTGGTTCGAATCCATCACTACCCACAGAAGACTTGCAATCCAATCGATTGCAAGTCTTTTGTTTTATATACCATCTAACGTATAACTAACGTTCATCCTAGTTATCATTTAACGTATAACTAACTTTCAGCCTAATTACCATTTAACGCATAACTAACGTTCATCCTAGTTATCATTTAACGTATAACTAACTTTCATTATTCTAATTAAAAGAATCCTTCTTCTTCGTTATGAATATTTTTTGTAACTTTGTAAGTACAGAACATCATAAAACATATACTTTATAATATGAAGATAAAAGAAACACCAGTTCTATTGCTTACCGGTTACCTAGGAAGCGGTAAAACGACATTGGTAAACAGAATCCTTGCCAATGAGAAAGGTATTAAATTTGCAGTTATTGTTAATGATATAGGTGAGGTGAATATCGATGCGAACCTTATCGAAGCAGGCGGCGTAGTAGATCAAAACGATGATTCTCTCGTAGCTCTTCAGAATGGTTGTATCTGCTGTACACTGAAAATGGATCTGGTAAAGCAGTTAAACGATATTGTATCACAAAATAAGTTTGACTACATTGTTATTGAAGCTAGCGGTATTTGTGAACCAGCTCCTATTGCGCAAACTATTTGTGCATATCCACAAATGTATCCCGACTTAGCAAAGAACGGAAAGGCTGTACTCGATTCTATCGTAACCGTAGTTGATGCGCGCCGTATGTGTGATGAGTTTTCAGCAGGTAATGACTTGTTAAAAAAAGACCTCAAAGAAGATGACATTGAAAACCTACTGATTCAACAGATTGAATTCTGTAGCATTATCTTACTTAATAAGGTGGATGATGTTAATGCAGAAGAGTTAGGATTGGTAAAAAGTATTATTCGTTCGCTCCAACCAAAGGCAGAGATTATTGAATGTAACTATGGAGATGTCGACCTTAATAAGATTATTAATACAAAAGCATTCAACTTTGATGAAGTAGCAACATCAGCCGCTTGGATTGCTGAGATTGAGGGACATCATGACGAGCATGAGGAAGAAGAAGAGCATCATGGGCATCACCATCATCACCACCATCATGGACTAGAAAACGAAGAGAGTGGTGAGGCATTAGAATATAACATTCAGACCTTCGTTTACTATGCGCGTAAACCTTTTGATATTAACTTCTTCGATGATTTCGTAGCACGTAAGTGGCCAGCACAGATCATTCGTTGTAAAGGATTATGCTATTTCAAGAATGAAAAAGATATATGTTACGTATTCGAACAGGCAGGAAAACAAGTTAGCTTACGCAATGCTGGACAATGGTATGCTACAATGCCTGCATTTGAATTAAGGAGTTTCCTTGAAAAGAACCCTAAAATAAACAAAGATTGGGAAGAGCCTTACGGAGATCGTATGCAGAAACTTGTATTTATTGGTCAGGATTTAGACAAAGACGCAATTACAAAAGCACTTGATCAATGCCTAACTGATTTCTAAAACAAGCATACAGATACCTAAAACAAGAGGATATGTCAATCAAAGCATATCCTCTTTTTGTATGCTTTCTCATATCGTAATTATTAGATAATCCTTTACAACAATAAATCTAATTCTAGCGTTAAAAATGGAAAGAAATTACGAAAAATAAGAAGTAAAAGGTGGTTTTGAATAAAACGATAGTGCTTTTTGAGTGAAACTATAGTACTTTTATGCTAAAACGATAGTACTTTTTGAATGAAAAGATAATAGGTTTTTATCCAAAAGATGGTGATTTCTGGAGAAAAAGATGGGTTTTAATCGATTATCTGCTATTATGTTTTTAGGAATTTGCTGATTATCAAAGTATTACAATAAGTATGAGACCTATCCTATAACTTGCGTATTTGGACAAGAACCTAAGCTAGGATGAAAATAACGCAAATACAAGTATCAAAAATAGCAATATTCTATTACAAAAGTGAGATGATAATTCTGATGATTTGATAGATAAAAACAAATACCCTCGCCTATCCGTTAGATAATTTCTTAAGGACGGGCGAGGGTATTTTGCGCTAGGAAATTTATGTATTAGTATAACTGAACTTCATCTCCGATACAGAGTCCACGCTCAGCAATCGCTTTGTTTTTCTTAACAAGACTCTTCAAACGTATACCATACTTCTGTGCAATATCATACATGCTCTCAGATTTTCGCACATAATAAGGGCGATTCTTAAAATTCTTTGGTGCCTTTTTACGCTTCTTCTTTAACCAAATATACTCACCTGGAATGAGTTTATCCTTCTTATTACGCTCATTATATCTAGCTAGCTTATGCGCGCTGATGTCTAACTCCTTACTTAACGACTTAAAGGTATCCCCCTGTCTTACAATGATATAGTAGTTTTCATTATATTTATGTATCGGGTGTGGTCCCGCTATAGGAGTGTAAGCAGGAAGTCCATTATCGGGAGTGAGAATTGGTGGTTCTTCTCCGCTGTGTTTCACCATGAATCGATCGTAATGCTTTGCCTTATCGAACTCATATAGCTTATAAAGTTCAATAATGTTAATGAGCATTTGCGCATAAGAAGGGTTCGTCGCATAGCCGGCACGCTTCAATCCGTATGCCCAACCACGATAATCTGTACGATCTAAATCGAACAAACTACGATAACGAGGGCGCTCGCGAAGGAATTTGCAATGGTCTTCATAACTATCCAAAGCACTGGGATATGCTCGGAAACATTCCCCTTTTAAGTCATCGTCATGATAAACTGTTCGACCCGTCCAACCGTGACACTTAATTCCAAAGTGGTTATTGCCTTGAATGACAAGATCGCTACGCCCAGCACTGCTCTCTAATAGCCCTTGCGCAAGGGTGATACTTGCTGGTACGCCATATTTCAACATCCCCTCAATCGCTACATCTTTGTATTGATTAATATAAGTTTGATAGGCTTGATTCCACTTAATCGGGGCACCTATCATCGTGGATAAAAAGCAAAATAGGGTGATTAAAAGAAAGCTATATCGTTTCATAAAAAGTTCTTTTGGATTATTTGTGTGCAAAAATACACGATTTTTAATACATTCCAAAACGAATTCTCTTAAATTCTCTCAAACATTACAAAACTAATCAGTAACTTTGCTCTCATGAAGGTAATTATTACATTAGGTTCTAATTATAATCAAGAAGAGAACATTCGTAAAGCGAAAGAACGATTAAAGGAATTGTTCCCCAATATATGCTTTTCTGAACAGAAATGGACAGAGCCTATCGGTATTGTTTCTGATAGGTTCTTAAATTGTATTGCTACTTTTGAGACATCCTATCCGCAAGCTATCATAGAACGATATTTCAAACAAATTGAAACGGAACTCGGGGATTCGCACGAGAATCATAAGAATGGACTTGTACGCATTGATATTGATCTCATTAAATATGGCAATAAAACAATAAGGGATATAATATGGTTATGAATTTCTTGAACAAGATGATAATAACCTTCGCTATGCTTTGCTTGTCGTCCCAACCTTTATTGGCGCAAAAAAGTAAGGATTCTGAAGATTTAGGTAAGGCTTTAGAGTATTTTACTTCACAAAAATATCATGAAGCATTGCTCATTTTTCAGAGATTAGATAAGGCATATCAACTTAATCCTAGGTTTAAAGCTTATATTGGATTATGCTATTATAATGAATGGGATTATGAAATGGCTGCTAAATACCTAGATAATGCTATTCCACAACTAGATGCTTTTGCTCCGCATGAGCGTTCGGTGTATTACTATACGGCAGGTGAAAGCCATTTTAATATGAAACAATACGAAAAGGCTATTCCCTATTATGAGAAAGCCGCTACACTTTGTTACAAAAGGGAGAAGCCTGACGCTTATTATCGTGTAGCAATGTGTCACATGTTTCTGGAACAATGGAAGCAAGCCTATGATAATTATATGAAAGCCGAAATAGATTATAACCCTTATAAAGCGGAAGAAATCGTCAAAACAAGATTAGAACAAACGAAAAGAATGGCAAAAGCTTGTTGGAAGAATTATATACAAACCTTGCCAAAAGATTCCGTGCTTAGTAAAAACGACTAATCAAAATCACATCATTTTATCTACATTTACCACAAACATGCCGACAATAATGAAAAACATGATACTTGTTAAGAATCAAGTACTTACAAAGTAAAAGTAAACCATACATCCTGCAAAGTAACATCGAAAAAAAAACACAAAAAGAGCTACTAGTTTTTTTGTGATTTCTTCTTCTATTAATTTTTTTTTCGTACTTTTGCTGCATACAAGATTTAAACGTATCAGTAAAAAGAAAGTACGCTATTCTAGGTAACCTACAAACTAACTTGCAAATTAAAAGGATTCTCAAAGATTACAACTCTATTAATCCACAGGTTATTAAAGGATAAAACTTAGATAGGCTAATTAGATATCACCATAATCTAATATATGGAGAAACACAACAAGGGCTGGCACCGAAGACATTAAGATCTACGACGTCAGCCCTTAATATGGGTTATAAAAGATAACACTTATGCCATTGCCTCTTTTATCTTCTCCACAATATATTTCACATCATCATCTGTTACTAATGGTCCACTTGGTAAACACATACCTACTTTGAAAAGACTTTCGCTCACACCATTTACGTATGCTGGACAATCCTTATAACAAGGCTGCTTGTGCATTGGCTTCCAAAGAGGACGGCTCTCAATATTGGCTTTATCAAGGAAGACACGCATAGCCTCAATATTAGCATTTGGTTCACAATCTGTATGAGCATTATCTACTGAATGAATAACACCAGCCGCACCACCTACAGCCCCTTGTACTGTTGTCTTATATGCATTCTCCTGACCTTTCACCTTAACAGAAGGGTCAAGAACCATTGTATTCAGCCAGAAGTTAGAATCAAACTCTGATGAAGGGTTTGCATGGAAAGTAATACCATCTATCTTACTGAAAGCCTCTTCATATAAATGAGCAATATGACGGTGATGAGCAATATGCTCATCTAAAACTGTCATCTGACCACGACCGATACCAGCACAAACATTACTCATACGATAGTTGAAACCTATCTTCTCATGCTGATAGTATGGATAACCCTCGCGAGCCTGTGTTGCATAGAACATCACATTATTACGAGCCTCTTCATTAGGACAAACAAGTGCACCACCACCTGATGTGGTAATCATCTTGTTTCCATTAAATGACAGAACACCATACTCACCAAAGGTACCACATACCTGTCCATCATATCTTGAACCTAAACCCTCTGCAGCATCCTCTACAACAGGGATATCATATTTATCTGCTACTGCAAGAATTTCTTTTATCTTTGCAGGCATACCATAAAGATAAACTACGATGATTGCTTTTGGTTTCTTACCGGTCTTGGCAATTCTATCTTTAATAGCTTCCTCCAAAAGTGCAGGGTCAAGATTCCATGTTTCCTTCTCTGAGTCAACAAACACAGGAGTTGCACCAAGATAAGTTACTGGATGTGAACTGGCACAAAAGGTAAAACTCTGACAAATGACCTCATTGCCTGCTTTAACTCCCAATGCAACTAAAGCGAGGTGTACAGCAGAGGTACCAGAACAGAGTGCGACTATACGCTTATCCTTCAATTCTGGTAAAGACTCCTTCCAAAGATTATCAGGATTATCCTCATGCGCCATAATTGTCTGTGGATATTCCTCTTTTTCAAGGAAGTTTCTCCTTTCACCTGAAGGACTTACAGAGACTGAGAAACGTCTCAAGTCATCTTCGAAACCATTGACATTTGGTCCCAATGGCACCACCCAATTGGTATCAAACGCCTCTTGGATGTATTTCATCTCGTTACCACTCATGTGAGCGAGACAAAGTAAAACACGATTTCTTTCCATTTTACTAATTATATTTTTTCACCTGCATAGTCCATCTTTTTACCGAGAACTGTACAGACAATCATTTGAATATCTTTTATAAAGGAATAGTTCTTTAGATAATAGAGGTTTAACCTAACCTTATCAGGGAAAATAACCTCATCATTATATTGAGCAGGATTCTCAACAGAGGCTAAGAGTTCTTCCTCATTTCTATATTTCAAGCTGGCTGGACCTGTGATTCCAGGCCTCAACTTGAGAATATCTCTTTCTTCTCCTTGCAACTGATCTGCATAACCAGGAACGTCTGGACGTGGACCGACAAAGCTCATATCCCCTTTGAGAACATTCCAGAGTTCTGGCAATTCATCCAGCTTATAACGTCTGAGTTTCTCGCCAAGTGGTGTAATACGGCACTGTTCAGTCGAAGCAATAGAAGTTGCTTCTGAATCCCGACTTGCCACAGAAGCCTCAGCCTTAACAGTCATTGTTCTAAACTTATATACAGTAAACAGTTTACCATACTGCCCTACTCGCTTCTGACAGAACAATATAGGACCAGGCATCTTCACCTTGATTAGAATTGCTACAACCAGTAATACCGGAGTAAGGAATAGCAACCCAAACAAAGATGCAAGTTTATCAAATAACCATTTTAAACACATAATTATACTACAATATTTAAGAATGATTTTTCAGAATCCAGAAAGAATAACCTTACAGATTAATCCTTTTTAGACCTGTACTCTACATAGTAATCTCCATTAGGTAATGTTTCAACAATATGAATATCATTAGCAGTCTGAGCAGATTTCATAGAAGCAATATTATCTGGTGCAATTGTACCGAACACTCGGAGACCTAACAATGAAGATATCTCTGTCGCACACAGATTCATCATTTTATTGATTCCACGACGTTGCCAACGGTAATCAGTCATATACCCACGAAAGGATTTCCCCCAAAAGAAACTACGCTGGAAAAAATATCCAACACATACTTTTTGCTGAGCATTTCCTTCTGCAACAACAATATAAGCAAGAAAACTTTTATCCTTTGCTAACTTGTTTAATGACAGTTCATCGAAACCATGAGGCTTAAAGAAATCAAAGGCTGACGCAGGCTGTTCTGCAAACATCTTTACCAACAAAGAAAGATTATCCTTACAAAGGACCTCTATCTTATAGAAAAGTGCATTGCCATCCTCTTCTGCTGTCTTAGTAAAATGAGTAAGAATGTTCTGAACTTGTGCCATTTTACCATCATACTTTAATCCAAAAAAGAAAGAATTTATGATGCCTATGACATCCCAAATCCAAGGTAACTTGTCACGTAAGATATGTGCTATTTTATAAAGCATCGTAAAAATCTTTTAAAGCCTTCCAAATATCCTTCTGTTCATACCTTTCACGTATCATTGGACGAGCATTACGTCCCATACGTTTAGCCTCTTCAGGATGCTCAATAAACCATTTCATAGTATTAAACAAAGCCTGCTGCATAACCTCAGACCCTTCTTTAAGAGGGGCAGCTATAATTTTACCATTCAGTCCATCTTTAATGATTTCATTGCAACCATTGATATTCGTTACAATACAAGGCAACCCCATAGCACCAGCTTGCATTGGCACATTTGGAAATCCTTCACGATAACTTGGGAAAACAAGAGCATCAGCTTGAGCTAAGAAAGGACGAACATCACTTTGCCAGCCAACAAACTTAACCTTCTCAGAAGTTGTCAAGAACTCTTTATCAGAAGCAGAAACGGCATCCTCCTCCTCAAATGTTCCAACCAATATTAACCGACAATTCAGTTGTCGCATACATTCCGTAAGTTCGTGCATTCCCTTATCTTTAACCATTCTTCCAATAAAGACAAAGGTAAATGTATCTGATTTATCATTGGTATTATCAACAGGGGTAAAGAACTCGGTATCAATACCGTTAATATTTCCATTCCAAATTACACGCAACGGCTTCTTAGTAATGCAATCCTCTTGCAAAGCATGTAATACCCCTTGTCCTTCTGGAATAACATTTGTAGCAAAAAGACATGACAAGCGCTCCATCGTCTTAAGAATCTTCCTTAAAACTCCATGAGCACCCTGATAACGCAAACCCGTAACGGTATAAACTCTATGTGGAACACATGCAAACCACGCAGCAATCATTGCCAACAAACTTCCCTTAGGAGTATTAGCATGTACACACCACGGTTTCTCCTTACGGAACAGACGATACAAGAACCACAAGCCCTTTATATCTTTCACTAAACTTATAGGACGTTCTAACGGAGCATCTACCACACGGATTCCCTCTCGTTCACTAACTTCCTTCAGAACACCTGTATCTTTTGCTACACCAACAACTTCGAAGTATTGGTTCAAAAACATCAGCTGCCCTTTTAGTAAACTATTTAAGGATATATCCGCAGTTGTAACGCGAATTAATTTCTTCTTCATGATTTAGAACTCGACACGTTCAAAATTCACATTTCCAATTCTTGCAGCATACTCAGGGAATGCACTCTTCCACATTCCTTCATGCCATAAGCTATATACCTTTTGCGCACCACTGATTAAATAATAATCAGTGAACATTTTGATATTCTCAGAATCATCTGTTTCTCCAGCAGTATCTATATGCTTTACTGTTCCAGGCACGATATACACATCAAGCTTTGCTTTTTTTATCTCCTCAATGAAAATCATCGAATCGGAAGCAATAAGAATCCTTGTGTTAGGATACTGTTCAGATATCTTTTTTACAGAATTAATAGCAGCCTCAACCAATGCACTCTTTTGATTTTCAGAACCTAACTCGGGATTGATATCAGTTTCCGTCTTGTCACCCAAGAGGTTCATAAAACGTGTATGAATTGCAATATAGTTAGCTCCTATCTCTGACTGATATTGGTCTAAATAACGTTGGAGATAATTTGTTGGGCGAAAAAGTTCTCTATACAACTCACCCCACTGGTAACTCGTTCCAAAATGAGCATTCACCTTATCTAAGCAGTTATAGCCATAATAGAAATGAGTTTCAGACGAACGTTTCTTATATAAACGAGAAGGATCTACTATCTCTCCGTAGGCTATAACATTATTATATGAAAGAAGACCAAAATTCATTTGGCTCTCATCAATTAACCAATTATACTCATTTGGTTCAAGATACTTACTTAATACAAACGGATAGGTCCAGTTCAATTTAAATGGCTTTCCCAAAGCTTTAGATATGGCATAAATAGTAATCAGACCTTTCAGTCTATCAAACATTCCACCATGAGGAATTCTACCATCAACCATAAATACAAACGGATAACTATTGCCCGTTGTATACAAAGAGAATCCTTTCTCTTTCATTATCCTAAACTTCATCAGAGGTTCACGATAACAGTAATCTATAAGCTTAACTAAATTATTTCTTGTCATAAATTAACGTTCAATGAACCATATTATTTTACAGAATTATATATAGAACTAAATTCTAATGTATTGATGTTTTATAAAATAAATGCGAAATAACCTCCTATGCCCCCTTTAAATAAATAATATTACTTTTACAGAAACGTTCTCTCCTAATCAAATTAGAATTATTTATTCTTAGATATACACTTTATTTCTAACAACACATGAGTATCACACCTCTAAGTAACTTATTACAAAGTATCAAGTGCTAAACACGTTTCGTGTTAACTAATAACACTACAAGTGATGGCAATAACACACCGAAAGAACTTGAAAGATATTCATGATTTATACTATTATATATAGAAAGAAACTAGTGAATAACTTATGTAAGAAATATTTATTAGATTATAATAATAGGGAAACATTATGGCATAATAAGAAACTCTAAGATTATCATCTTTCATTCCATGATTATAAACCTTAAGATCAAAGAAAAGATAATAAAAGTATTAGCTTTTCTGCCCTCCATAAAAGAGAAGATTTATTATTTTAATAGGTTGAGTTAACCTAACTATATAATAACATACTAAACACAAAACACTACCTATCAACGGAATTAGAATAAAGTCTGTAAAAACTGTTGATATAACAACATCTTTTAATTTAAAAAATACTGTTACAGAACGCTCTATTACAAAAGTCTGAATGACATATATTCCTAAAGTGTATCTTCCTATAATACTAATTTTTGATAGAAAAATATCAGCAACCTGTTTCTTTTCAAACAACTTATAAATCAATTCACAAATTCCTATTATAACTATTGAACCAGAAAGTCCCACCAAGATTTGAATAATAAACTTCATAGGACTATTAATAAGTAAATTAATATCGACTTTATCACATGGCGCTGTCCATTTCATACAAATTGACACACTAAAGAATACCAGCGAAATACAAAAAAGAAAGACTCTATAAGATTGAAAAGCATTTTGATATTTATAAATTAAATATCCCATGCAAAAATAGAAATAGAGAAAATTAATCATCCAAGTTCCACCAAAAGGAATAATTAAAAGTATCACCCACGAAAGTGAGAATGTTACCTCTACTGGCATTTTAATATATTTGGCAAACCCTGCAATAAAATAGCATATAAAGAGAGTTCTTAAAAACCAGACACACCCAATTATCTCCTCACGAAATACTCCTCCAAACAAAATAATAGTTATAATCGTACAGCATACAACAGGAATTAATAACTGTTTTCCCTTTTTCATGAGAAGCGTTTTCATTGGAAGGTTTAAACTACGAATAGAAAAATAACCACACACCAACATAAACAAAGGCATATTCAAAGAGCGTATAATTGGGCTAAGAGTACTCTGTAAATTTGGTGTCATGAAATAACTATGACTAATACAAACAAGAAGTATCGCAACAAACTTTACAAAATCTAAATATGCTATTCTATCTTTACCCATTAGAAAATACACCTTTATAAACATTATTATATCCATTGACCGTTTTCGAAATATCAAACTCTAAAGCTCTATTATAACAGAGTTCAGCTATTTCATTATAATAAGCTTCATCACTTGCTAATCGGTTGATTTCCTCAGCCAATGCCTTTGCGTCCTCATGTGGGAAAAGAATACCATATCCCTTAGTTACTTCTTTCAAACCATTAACATCAGAGGCTATAAAAGGCTTATGTGCACTCATTCCCTCTACATTACTAAGGCTTAACCCTTCCCAATGAGAAGACATCACGATAACATCCGCAGCTCTCAAGACATTTGGAATATCAGTACGTAAGCCTAAGAATCTAACTCGCTCACTTACACCAAGTGAATCTGATAACTGCTTAACAATTTCTTGACGTATACCAACACCAGCAAACCAAACCTCAAAGTCACTGTTATTGAGTAATCCTAAAGCTTTAACAACCGTATCCTGATCTTTTGCATCTCGAAATCCAGCAACCATCAAAGCTGCCTTCCTTTTTCCCTTCAACGCCAACAAATCATTATCAGGAGTAGCATTACTGATAGCCTTAACATCTACGCCATTATTAATTGTTGAGATTTGATTATAGTGAGGATTAGTCTTATCTAACCAAACTCCTCCCATATACTCTCGCAACTTATCTTCAGCAATCTGACTTATACAGATAACATGATAATATTGTCCATACATCCAGCTCTCAATCGGTGCATACCATTTCCAATCACGTTTACGATTAGAAGTTGTATGCTCCGTAGAGACAAGCTTTTGAGAACAAAATAAGTTAGCGATTGCTACGAATAGTTGTGGTGATGAATTATGCGTATGAACAATGTCATAATTCCGCATTATCTTTATTAGCTTTAATATATAGAGTGGATTATAAACCCCATGTCCTAACGCATATATCTTTGTCTGTGGACTCTCTTTCCTTAATCTCTGAGTCAATGGTGTTTCTTTTTCATTAAAGATACATAAATCCACCGTATTCCCCAAAGCCTGCAACCTTGGTATCAAATTAACTACCAATGTTTCTGCCCCACCCATAGATAAGGATGTTATTACCTGTAATATTCTCATTAATATATCAAATCATTAACATCATTTCTTACGAATAAATTTGCTTTTCCAATATTGATAAAGTATATATCCTGGAACTAAATTTAAAAAAACAAGTAATTTGTATTCACAACGTAAAAGTTCACAAATACTTTTTTTCCCAAAGAAAGAATAAACTATATAAAGTAATGTTTCCTTTATACGTATTTTTATAGAAAATTCCTTAGACATAGTCATTAAAGAACCATACGCCATTAGTGTAGGACATTTAAACCTTAATGCACGTCCAGAATCAGATAACCCTCCTTCTAAATACTCTGTTATATAGATAATTTTATTGATAAAAAGCATATTATACTTTTTTGCAAGCCATATCCACGCAACAGACTCTGAGATAAATTTCTCTCCTTCTATTTCTGGAAAATGAAAATCACGTAATTTATCAGTCACCCAAACTTCAGCCTTATCTCCATTTATATTCCTGTTAAAACGCTCTTCTATAAAATTACTGATAAAGTAATGACCAGAATAGGTATCACCGATTTCTTGTGTTTCAGAATATCCACGCAAATAGCCAATTCCACAGATATTCTCTTTATCATCTATGCGATTCCAATCAGAAACAATTGAAGCCACAGCATCATTTGTTAAAACATCATCAGAATCAACAATAAATAACAATTCTGACTGCGTCTCTTTGAAAGCAATATTCAGCGCTGAGTGTTTTCCCCCATTCTTTTTATAAATATATTTTATAGGAAAACTAAACTCATTTTGCGAGTTCTGACGAATAAACTGACTAATCACTTTTTCTGTATCATCAGAACTTCCATCGTCTATACATAACCATTCAAAGTCTTTACAACTCTGTTTACACAGACTATCAAACAACATCGGGAGTCTGTCTGCACGATTATAGGTAGGAGTGACTATAGTTACGGTCTTACTTTCCATTTTTGATATTTGTTCTTAATCGTGGGAGAATAAATTTAACAACTATACTATTGAAGAACCATGAGGCTGGCTTATAAACTAAATAATATTTAATAGCTAAATTAATTATCCAAGTCATAACCTTCTCTTTTATTCCATTTCCATTTGGAAAAACTGGATAGAATTCAATTTCATGTGCCTTTAAGCTAATTTTTTTAAAACTGCCATAATCATATTGAGATGATAACATTCTACTAAAACCAAACATTTTTTTAGAATTCAAGGCTTTATAACAAGCTTTAACAACACAGTCTCTACCATTAATTTCTACATTCTTAGCAATACTTAATATATCATTGAAAGATGACAGATAATCTTCAACACAACGCCTTGTATGCTTTACATCACGCTTGGTTGTTGCACTATCTTCATGTACAATATAACGATACAAATCCGTTGATACAACCGCTGTCCGCGGATTATGAAGAAAAACATTAGCTACAAATAGTTGATCTTCTCCAACAATATATTTACTATTAAAGCGAATATGATTATCATTCAAGAAATCTCTTCTATAGAAACATAACCAACAAAAAGAGACAAAACCAGACTCTCGAATCAAATCAAGCCCTTCTCCCTTAAAAGTTACGTCAGAAGTTAGTGCCCTCTTAGGCCAGAAATCATAACTGCTCTTATATTGAATAATGTCATAATCTTCTTGCTTTTCTACAGCTGAAAAAGCCGTATACAATCCATTGTCAAGAAGATAGTCGTCTGAATCTACTAATATAACCCACTCTCCTGTTGCATGTTCCAGCCCATTATTTCGTGCAGAACAAACTCCTTGATTACTTTGATTCAGTATTTTTATGTTTGAATTATCATTTGCATATTCTTTACATATAGATAGAGAACTATCCGTACTTCCATCATTCACCAACAAAATCTCATAATTGTCCAAACCTTGTCGCAAAAGAGAATCAAGACATTGATGCAGGTACCCCTCTGCATTGTAGACAGGGACAACTATACTGAACTTGGGATTTTCCATATTCGCAGAACTTTATTATTATAGAGCTCTACTTCTCCGCAGAGAGTACAAAAAGAGGAAGACTGGTATATTCCCTACTTTTCACGAATCTTCTTGCATCAAGATTTCCCTTAATGTGTGCTGTCAAGAATCTTGGAGAGAAATGAAGAATGGAATAGAGCAATCTTACACTACAACTCAACAAAAATCTATGACCATAAGCCAGTTTATCCTTTCGTTTGTCAGTATATGTATTCCTTGATAAGTCATAAACACAACGATACCAAGTCAGATACTGTGCCATGGCACGATAATATATTTTATCATATGATTTCTGACTTGCTTTATTGGTATTCGCATCCAAATGAACAACCCCTGAGTCATACCACATTAAAAGCTTAAATCCATTCTCCACAATTTTCTGATACATCAACTGATCTTCTCCAAACGTACCAGCAGGATACTGATCAATCCATACCTCGTGTTCATAATGAATTGCTTTCCACACCTCAGTCTTCATAAAAACTGCTGTTCCAGCTGCACTTTCTGTAGGATAAATAGCACCTTTTTCTGGATTTAAATTATAGGAGAATGCTCCAGAACGTTGAATACGTATGGCCCATCCATCATTTCTCCGCCCTTTAACAGTATTTGTCATATACGCCCCTAACTTTGAAAGAAAACTCATATCCTGAGTAGGAAAAGTGTCTGGTGCAATACCGTCAGCACCATACTCCTGCAGCGCATTATACATTTTTTCAACAGCATCTTCTGGGAAATAGACATCATCATCTATTATAAGCACATACTCTTCCTCTACCATATTAGCAGCAGCCCTTTGATGTACCAACCCCTTGGGGGTATCAATATATTCCTCCATACCGACTTGCTCTTTCGGACGCTCAAAACCATGAGCTAAATGAACATAAATATGCTCTGGTTTTATCGTTTGGTTGTGAAGTGATTGTAGTTCTTGAATATACTTATCACCAGCCTTGCCAACTGTACGGATAGCAACCGAATATCTAAAATTAGATTTCTCCATAAATTTAAAATTTTAATAAAAATTCAGTACGCTAAGAAATGAAAAATTCTTCAATTATAATTTATTATGGTATGTAAATATCAAAGGGTGCCCGATAAAACTTATCAGTATCATACCTATTGTCGTATTCAAAAAGAAAATAAATAGGATCGCTATCACGATGCCCATTTGTTAGGAATGACTTGTAAGGGTTTAGAAGCACTCCCCAACCAAAAACTATACGCAAATAAAGAACCGTAACCAGTATATATACCCCCTTTGTATAATTGTCTATTAGCTTTCTTCTCGAAGACAAAAAAGAAAGTATATATATAATACCCAACATATAATACCAGCTTTGTCTACCAGCATTAGAAGAGTGGAGGAATGTAAGCAAAATAATGCAAAACATCAATGCTGCATTCAAAAAGACTATATGCTCTCTATCCTCAGGAATCTCATCATAACGAGAAAGTATCAGATACATCATAACAATTACTTCAAGAACATAATCAATTCGAATAACAGCATAATCAACAGCATAACTGGATGCTCTTTGAGCATCTAAAGCATCATCATAAAGATTATAAACCGACATAGGAGCTCCAGAAGCACCTATTATAAAGAAAATTACCAAAACAGTGATAATGGTTGATTTTTTCCATTTCCTTTCAGGTAAAAAATAAAATATAAAATATATAACTGCAGAATTATGAAACTTATAGGCAACAAACCAAATTATCAAAAAAGGGATAAATTTCTTTTGAATCACATATCTATAAGATAACCAAGCACAACTTGCAGCCATCACCTGACGAAGATAAGTAAATGTAAAGAAAAACCATAAACCCATAAAAATTAAAATGGAAATAGGGTACTTCTTGAAAATATCTCGGAGAGAATAAAATAAGAGTGTGTAAACAAAGAGTGTTGTAATGAGTATATATATATATCTATTAGGCGTTATATAAGCAACTAAGCAATTCCATATTACATATGACATTTCCTTACTATATCCCATAAGAGGACTTTCAGGATTTAAAAAAGGTCCACCCGCACGAATTCTATCAGCATTAGAGTCAAACAAGTCACAATAGATATAACGGTCATAACCGCCTAACATATCTCCTAACCCTACAACTAACGCCAATAACAATAAAATTCCTATAAGCCATGAACTACTGACACGATGTCTACTATTTAACAGATAAAAACAAATAGCAGAAACAACTATATATAAGAAAATATAAAACATATTCAATAAAATGATTTTAACAGTTCAATTAACTATATTATTTGAGAAACCTGTATAATCTAATTAAAATAAGATAAAGCCATTCATGATTGACTACATTTAGAAATAAATTAAACTTTCCTATACCTGTATTACCGACAGGATAAATTCCCTTTTCTCTGAAAATATTAAGATCACGCTTAACATCCTCTATAGAATAATCAAGCGGAAATAAACTGTAAAGGTAGCCAGCTGTCGAGAAATTCATCCATTGTGCATAATCATCAGCGTAAGACTCCTGCTTTATACCATCAAGTAGGGATTTAAAATTGCAGATAGTTTCACGAGAATCTGCGACAAGCTTTCTTTTATGTTCCATCCCAGCACTACGCATTACAGAAGCATTATTGTCATCACTGTAGCAATATGCTTTTAAAGGAATTTGTTTAACCTCCTTCAATAAAGGATAAATTTGCATCAAGAAAAACCAATCTTCTTGCGAATATCTACCTGGCTCAAAACGTATATGGGCATCATCTATAATACTTCGTCTTATAATCTTAGACCAAAGATATCCATTGACATACCTTTTCTTTATATACTCTATTCCTGAACCGACAAAAGATAATAATGGTGCATCATTGTATGCAACTGCCAATGCATCTACAGAATTATCAAGTGATAATAGGATTGTATCAAGACATCCTTCTTCTATATAATCATCAGCATCAACAAACCATATAAATTCTCCTACTGCATTATCTAACAGAAAGTTACGCGCAGCTCCAACTCCTTCATTTTTCTTTGAAAAAGCTCTTATATATTTCCATTGTGCAGCATAATCATTGATACATTCTAAAGTCTTATCAGTAGAACCATCATCAACAATTACTATTTCTATATTATCAATATTCTGAGAGAGTATAGACTCTAAGCATCTGGGTAACAAATGAGCAATATTATAGGCAGGAATAAGTATTGATATTTTTTTCATATTAATAAGGGATATTTAACTTCTGCAATATGATATGTGTAACTTATATCTTCAAAGCTGATTATATAACTGAATCCATTCTTTTGAAATATTCTCTATACTAAATTTCTGAGATAACTCATAAGAACGTTGCCCCATTTTCTGACGCAAAGAAGCATCTGAAATTAGTTTAATAATACGATTTGCCAATTGCTCTATATTACCAACAGGTCTAACTAGAAAACCATTTCCCCCATCTTCTATCAATTCTCGAGGTCCAGAGGGACAGTCAAATGCAACAATTGGAAGCCCACAAGCTTCAGCTTCTGTTAAAACTAAGCCAAAAGCCTCATCTCTAGAACTAAGAACAAAAATTGAACTTTCACAATATCTTGATATAATATCATCTGTTGCACCACATAACATTATTGAATCTGTTAACCCTCTCCTAGTTATTTGCATAGTAAGTTGCTCCTTCAATACTCCATCTCCATAAATGTTAAGTTTCCAATCAGGAAAAGAGTTATGTACCAGTTCCCAAGCATCTATCAAATAATCAAAGCCCTTTTGATAATTAAGACGTCCAACGGCAATTGCAACCTTATTTTTCATGACGGATTTTTCTTTCGATGAGATTGTTAACGGATTATATATATATGTTACATTTCCAAGCCATCTCCTCCATTTCTCACAATCAGTCTTTGTCAAGACTACAACTTTATCATAACGTTTTGCTATATATATTCTTCTAAATTTCTGTAATTCTGCAAGGACTTTACGTTTGACTGGATTTTTAATCCCACCCATCCAGACTTGAGAAATATCATACGAAAAATGAAACTCAAAAATTTTTTTACTGCCATCTTTTATTTTATAGAGAAAATAAAATTCACTACCACCAGTTGATACAGTAATATCATATTTGTTTTCCAACAAACATTTTTCCAATCCCTCTCTGTAAGGAACCACTTCTGCAATGTCAATTCTATGAATCGTTTTATCTAAAGGGAAATAATCAGGTCTATTACCTTGAGCTTTTGTAATAAAAGTAATATCAAATAAATTACACAAACTATTGGCACGGACCGTTAAAACACGCTCCATACCAGCTGAATTGTACAAACCATTGACAATATATGCTATTTTCATACAGTTTACCATTTATAAATCAAGTATTTGAAAGATGTAGTTTTTTTAAAATATACTTTTTACAATAGGCTTTCGTATTGACATCTAAAAGAAAAAAATAAGACATACTACATATAAAAGGTGAGCAAATCAAAAATGTTCCGAATAGTTTTATCCACACATTGTCAACGAATAATGTAATTAACCATGCTAAAAAAAATGATGAGAAAGCAAGTAGAATTAATGGAAATAAAGTATAAACAACAAATACTTTTGTGTCAAAAAATGGTGTTGTTTTTCTAAGAATGATTACGTATATTATAATAGATATTGGTGATACCAATAGATTTATTATATATGTTAACACATAAGAACCTGTAACCTTAAGAGTGACATAGAATAATACAAGAGCCAATATATACAAAAAACCTAATGATAAATTTACATTACGTACACGCCCAGTTGCAACAATGCCGTAGTAGACAAATGGATCAAGACTAAATAAAATCGTATTTATCAGTAAAACTTGACATAAGACAACAGCACCATTAGGGACAACGTCCAACCATAGTCCCATAAGAAAATCTATATTAAAGAATATTGGGACGATACTCAGAATGCAGACAATAACCTGAAATTTTGTTCCCATACATATCAGATAATTAAATCGAGTATAGTTTCCTGCAGCGTACTCCTTAACAATCTGAGGACGAAAAGCTAAAGTTATATTTCCCGCAAATGCAGACAATATTCCCATAACCTGACCTGCAACACCAGCAGCAGCATTTAGTAGCGTACCAAAAAAACGATTAAGTAATACATTTAATCCTTGATCTTTAATCGTATTCGTAACATTCCCAAACATACTCCACGCTGAAAATGCCAACATCTGCTTAAATAATGTTTTTTTAAGCACGAAAATCAAACTACATTCAGCAAAATTCCTTTTACAATAATAGCGATAATATAATAAAAAGGCTATAGACAAAGAAACATACAGGACACTATATAAAATAAGATGATCTATAGTTGCTATTAAAACAATAAAAGCTATACCGAGTTTTAAAATGGCATTTAAAATCTGTAGGTAAGCAAAAGTCCCCATTTTTTCGTGAGCATTGATAGCAGCATCATAAGGTACTTGGGTAATCCCTAATACTGTACTCAAAATAGCAGATTGATAAACCCAATTAGCAGCCACCATTCTCCCTTCAGGAATCACGAGCTGTGTGTTTACAAACCACAATCCTATTGTTTCTGCTAGGAGCAAAAAAGATAAAGCCAGCATAACATGAATGTAATAGGCAGTTGAAAATGTTATTTGGAGGTCACGCAAACTACCTTTGCCTAAAGAGTATGTTAAAAAACGAGAAGTTGCTGTTCCTAATGAACTAGTCAACACGTTTATCAATACAATGACGCCACCAACGACATTATAGATACCGTAATCAGAAACGCCAAGAGCCCTTAAAACAATTCGGGAACTATAGAAACTAATTGCCAAAGTAAAAAACATACGAAAATATAACATTGTCGCATTTTTGGCAATTACCTTATTATGAGAGACTTGCTGAGACATATATTTAAAATACTTTTATACTCTGATAAAAGAGAGATAATCAACAATATCAAAAGATTTAGATTTACAAAAAAATGTATAACTTTTCTCAAAATTATATATCAAAATAAATCATACTCTAATAACGTATTATTTATTTTTTCAAGAAAAAACGGCTAGTCATTTCTACTATTAAATATTTTCGTTTAAAAATCTAAAAGAAAAATTATGAGTTTGTCTATATCGCTCACTAGGGATAGTTCTCCACTCACCATACATAACTTCTAAATATTTATCAACATTATTAGGAGCAAAGAATTTTTTCCCTTCAAACTCTATCCTAGATAAAGGGTATATTACTTGTCGACTCCACTTTAAATACCAAAACATACCATTGCCGTAAAATAAGAATTGTTTAGAAGATTTTGTTAAAAAACGAGATGCTGGTAATAAAATCTTTGTCAAAAGAAAAAATGAAAAAGGTACATTCCAACGAATGTACTTAGTAAACCTCCCTTCAAAAAGAGGTGCATTAATTAGATATGCAAAATAATAACGAAAGAATTTCCACATCGGCTTATTACATCTGTCATCTATCAAAAAAATATCTATTTGCAAACCTCTAAACTTAAAGTTTTCTAACCTCTTACCATTACCTGACATTTCTGTCTTTAAGTCTCTTAGAGTATCCCATGTTGCAAAATAATGATTATCAGTCTGATGGCATTGCAAGACAAACTCGTCACTGGGATTATTATGCAACATTATATCTTTGAATTTCACATAATCTTCACGAGGCATACAAATATCTACATCATCATCCCATGGTATAAATCCGCCATGACGCCTTGCTCCCAGCAAGGTACCACTATCTATCCAATATTTTATGTTATTCTTAACACAAACGTCATCTATAAAGGACAACATTTCTAACATTCTATATTGTGCACGTCGCAAGATAGACCCTTCAGGATTATATTGCTTTTTGAATTGTTCTTGAATATCTCTTGGTATCATAATTTAGCTTTTATTATCTCATTAAATAAATTTATTATATCAGACAAATATATAGCAGCACAAATATTAAACAAATTAACCCTTTGTTTGTAAAAACACCAGTATAAAACATTAAAAAGAGTACTTTTCTTTCCAGAACTTACGAACCTCCTCTACAGAATAACGATGCTGAAAGTCTATAAAATAACGTGCATGACTACTTAGACGCTTATCTATAGAAGGTGGAGTCATATAATCACCGTACGTACGAGTAAGATACTCATCATAATTAGATGGCATCAGAACTTCGATATCCTCAAACTGCATTATTATACCTTTACCAAATCACTCAATAGGCATAGGTTTACTTTCACAGGATATAATAGAATAAAGCCAATAGTACGAAGATCTTGGTGCTTCTTCCAAACGTTTCATAAATTTTCTTATAAGAAAAAGAGATGGTAATCTTAATAGTTTAAATACCGAAGTATCCAATAAGACTGTAACCAATCTACCAAACTTACCTTTTTTATTTATAAGCCTTATCTCACTACAGATTTCTGCAAAAGAATGTTTACGAGACCCATGACCATAGATAAGCCATAGATAACGATATAATTCATTATGCTGAATCAGAGGCTTACAATAATTTTCATCATAAAAATCCAAAGGAAAAATATCAACATAAATACCCAAAGCAGGTTCTCCAAGTTTCTCTATTAGAGTAGAGTTACGTTGACACCATTTTGCAAAATACAGATAATATCCTTTATTTTCAATATCAACAATTTCATACTCAGAGCTTTCAAGTGTACCCCTTAAGATAAAAACTTATTATAATCTTCACGCGGCATATACACATCTATATCATCATCCCATGGAATTATTCCATGATGCCGAACAGCTCCTAGAGCTGTCCCAAAAGCAGCATAATATCGAAGATTATGCTGCTCACAAAAATTAACAAACCCTTTTAAAGTAGATATTAATGCTTTTTTTAACATAACATCCTCTTCAGAATCATTATACTTCATCTTCTTTTTTATATATATACCTATCACCTTGATATTCAAAACTGAATGCTGGAATTCCAACATTTACTTTTTGAATATTCTTTATATCTTTTTCTAAGCACTGAAAACTATCACAGATTTTCTTTATAATAAGAGAACGAGTATTTGATATATATGAAATGTCGAAACATTGTAACTCTGCAAGAGAATCAAATTCATTAATCACCCCCGTCTCAAATTTACGAACACGCATAAGTGGTAATTTACCTAAATTTTTAAGATATACATCTTCCCAATATCCTTGCTTCACTTCCTCTTTTATATACTCTTTACGTAAGAGATACTTAAAAACTCGTGAAAACTCAACTGAAAAGAAAACTGGTCCTACCATATACCAAGCGTCAGAACCACCAACATCTACACTGATAATATTATCATATTGGTCTAAAGATAGACAATATTCCATCGTTTTACCTTCACAATACTCAGCAGAGTATTGAGAAATCAATGGCTGGTCATTAAAGACATTCTCTGTGAAATAATTATCAGAAGAGCATATCCATGTATCTGAAAGCCGGTCAAGTACGCACATTAAAGTAGATGTATTATTATATCGTGCATAATCTGGATTATAAACCAACGTGACTCCAAACTTACTACTCAAATAATCAAATTTATCAGCCATGTAGCCAGTGACAACTGTAATATCTGTCACTCCTGCCTCCTTGAGCTGCCTGATTTGACGTTCAATCAATATTTCCCCTTTAACCTCAAGAAGAGCCTTAGGACATTCCCATGAAAGAGGAATAAAGCGGGATGACATCCCTGCAGCCATTATTATAGCATTCATACTTCTTTCTTTTTTTTGTGGATAAGTGTAGCTATAGTCACACCACCTATAATCAACAGCGATCCAATTACAATATTCCATGAAAGCTGATTTCCTATAAAGATAAAAGTGAAAACTACTGCCCAAAAAGAATAAGTAACATTAAAACAAAGAGCCTTAGCAGCCCCTATCAAATCAATAGAAGTATACCAAAGGAAGAAGCTGCTCATACCAACAAATGCTGTAAGCAGTAATAAACTCCAACAAGGAGGATAGGAGAAAATGGCTCTTAAACCATCTTGAGAAGCCCCAAAACCACCTAACATTAAAGGAGATACCACTAAAATATATGCAGTACCAGATGTGACTTCACGCAGTAATAATGCCATTTGCGGCTTAACCCTGCCATTTTTCATTCCATATCCACAAATAACAGCCTCTGTAGCCCAACCAATCGCTGCTATAAGAGAGAATAAAACTCCTTGTGATACATTTATATTCTCATTTTTTTCTGGAGAATACCCTATCCAAACAATACCTGCTACACATATTAGCAGACCTATCCATCCACGTAGTTGTACTTTCTCTTTTAAAATAAATATGGCAAGAATTGAACCTAACAAAGGATAACATGCCGTTACAGTTGCAGCCAAAGCTGGACCACCTTTTGAGATAGCCATCAGATAAAATGTCATAGCTAAAGGGCCACCGAAAAGCGCTCCTAAAATACAAAAAAATCCATCTTTAGAACATAGTGCATCTCGAAAAAACTTAAGTTCTCCCTTCAAGCCCATTATTAATATCATCCAAACAGAAGCAAAAACATCATGTAACATACTGCAAACAAGTGCTCCGCCTACCAATAAAATTGGGTTCTCAACAAAAGGGCTCATAGTCATAACAATACCAAGGAGTACTGCGTCAAGTCCCCAAGTTACACCAGAGCCTATTCCAGAGATGTATCCTTTTCGAATAAGATACTTTGTGTTTGCTTTCATTTATTTAACGCTTATTAATTTAAGATTTTGAATTGCACGATTATAACGATCTAATCCATAAGTTCCAAAATCATCCCCTTCTGCTTCCTTAATACAAGTCCATAAAGCCCAAAGGTAATCCCACAACACTTGATAAGCAAGAATTTTCTGAGAAGTTCCCTCGGGAACATTACCTTCAAAATATTTTTTAAGGACATAATCTACGTTCTCTGCCGTAAATTTATTTTCAAGAAATAAAGCAGCAAAATCTGCCATTGGATCGTTCATTCCAGAATACTCCCAGTCAATAAGAAAAATCTTACCATTTTCATCTATAATGAAATTCTCCGCAACAAGATCATTATGGCATGGCTTCACCTCAACACCTAAATCAAAGAGGTAGTCTTCAAGAGCCATAACTTGCTTTCTGACCTCCTCAAACCCCTCATACATTTTTCCATGAGCCTTCATAAGAAGATTTTCATACTTTATGATTTCATGGAAAATATTAAATTCATTATTAAAACGTACTTTAGCAGAATGTAGCGTCCTGAAAATAGCAGCAATATGCTTCATATTTGACATACGTTGAATAGTACCAGCATTAAGAGGTTCTGCATTATGAATAAAATCAGCCAGTTTTATGCCAGTGTTTTTATCAAAATATCTTATGGAAGGGTTTAAACCGAGACGACATCCAAGCATACCATTCACATCTTCATTATTTCGCTCTACCATACCTTCTGAACCAATACCTGGCACACGTAATACGTATTCAGCCCCATCAGGTGAAGTAACCTTAAAATTCTTATTACTCATACCACCGATTTGTTCTATCTGCCAAGTCTCATCAACATGCTTTTCAGAGAAGATTTTCCGAAGATGGCTATATAGATTTTCCTTATCATAAGGATTTTCTTTCCTACGAAGACGAGGATATACATAATTTGATAAAATCCTGAAATCGTCTTCATTGTCAGCCTCCCCCCATATTAGATTAGGAAACATAAGAAATCTTCGATCTATAAGTTCTGTATTATCAAGTAAAAGATACTCATAATTTACACGCTTATTGGTCGCCTGTTCATAAGCACGACACATAAGATAAAAAGTCTCCTTATTTATACGAGTACCCCCTATCATCTCACCATCTATATGAGAAATCTGATGATAATCTTTTGATATCCGTTGTACTCTTCCTTGTCTTAGTTGCACAAAAGCTTCATCTCTATTTCCAGACTCTTCTGTTATACAGAAACAATTACCATCTTCTACCTTCGAAAGTCTTTCTATTAGTTTCTTTTCAAAGAATGTATCACTTTCTATTAATAAAAAATCTTCCTTAATATATGGTTCTACTACAGCTAACGAACCCATTGAAGATGTAAATTCATATTCTTGATTATCTATCAGATGAATATTTTCATTTGCAAACTTTGTAAACAAATGCTTCTGATAGCCAACAACTATCAAGATATTACTGAAACCATATTCTTCCAATATAAGAAGGATACGTTCCAGTAAACATGTTTTTTTTCCATCTCCTATGAAAAACTCTTTCAAAGGATAAGGTATACAAGAATTCTGCTCTTTACGCGCAGCTAAAATAACAGCCGTATTCATATTTTGCTTTTAAGAAAAAGAGAGAATGTAAAATAAGATTTCTCCCTATAAGGATTAACGATATAAGACGCACTGACTGGCAAATGAAAACTTCCAAACTTGAGATTTGTTTCATATTTAAGGGAAAAATTAACTATATTAAATCCAGACATATAATCTGTATAAAATCCCTTATTTAAGCATGACCCTAAAGCAAGAGTTAAAACGTTATTATCCTTAAATTTATAAAAGTAAGCCAACTCTGCATAAGAAGAAAAAGCTTGCCTACCTTTTAAATTCTTATCTGCACCAAATACATAGGACGACAATGTTAACAGAAAGGGTATCTTTGTTGGACACAATATACTATACATTTCTATATAATGTCCTGTACTTCTATTAGCTAAATTTAAATATTTATCTTTGTTACTAACTGCTGTGGGATAATAGTAATCAGCTAAACCGACATAAAGCCATTTATAAGTATATCCAATTCCCAAATCAACTTCTGAATGACTTCCATTAGTGCTGTAAACACCTTCTAAATATGCATCAAAATTTCTCTTCTGATAAGATATTTTTGCAAAAGTAACTGCCCCTGTTCCATATTCAATACCACGCCAAACATATTTTGTCGATAACTCTAAAGAAGTCTCTATGGGTGATTCTTTACCATTTATAGCATCTACAAAAATCGTTGAATCACTTATTTCTGCAAAACCATTCCGAGAAGAAAAAAACAAAAAGAATATTAATATCAAAAACCTCACAAAGAACATCCTTTTATATGTAAAATAAAACATTTTAAAAAAAGTATCGCATCACTCGTTCAACAATAGGAGCCATGTCATAATATTTATATTCAGCCAATCTTCCTCCAAAAATAACAGCAGGTTCTGTTGCGGCCAATGCACGATACTGTTTTGCAAGCTCATTATTTTTTTCATCATTTACAGGGTAGTAAGGTTCCATACCTTCCTGCCATTCCATTGAATATTCATACGAAACGACAGTTTTAGGATTAGCATAAACCTCCTGCCCAAATGATTCAAAATGTTTATGTTCTATAATGCGTGTATAAGGCACTTCTACTTCTGTATAATTGAAAACAGCATTACCCTGATAATTAGCAGTGTCCAAAATCTCCTGTTCAAACCGAACTGTACGATAATCTAACTTACCTAAACTGTAGCCAAAATATTCATCAATCTTACCTGTAAAAACAAGTTTTTTTGATTGTACTTTAAAGCCTTTAATCTGTAAGTTATGATTCCCTTCCTCTGCGTCATAAAAATGTTGACACTCAAAAAAGTCTGTATCAGTAATCGTCTCTACCCCCTCTAGTAAAGTGTCTATTAGCTTATTATATCCTCCAACAGGAATGCCCTGATATTTATCATTGAAATAATTGTTATCGTAAACTAAACGAACAGGAAGTCGCTTGATAATAAAGGCTGGTAATTCTGTACATTTCCTTCCCCATTGTTTTTCCGTATATCCTTTTATCAGTTTTTCATAAATATCCTTACCTATTAATGCTAGAGCCTGTTCTTCTAGATTACGAGGTTCGTCAACTCCATCAGCCTTCATCCTGGCAACAGCTTCTTCTCGTTGTTCTTCAAGTTTCATTTGCGCTTCTTCAGGTGTAGTTACTCCCCACACCTGATAAAATGTATTCATATTGAAAGGTAGATTATAAAGTTTACCCTTATAATATGCAACAGGTGCATTAGTAAAACGATTAAACTCAACAAGAGAATTCACAAAATCCCACACACGCTTACTTGATGTATGAAAGATATGAGCACCATATTTATGTACATTTATTCCTCCTATACTCTCACAATAAAGGTTACCTCCAAGCTGTGAGCGTCTATCAATTACCATACACTTTTTTCCTTGCTTAGCAGCCAAATAAGCAAAGGTGGCACCAAAAAGACCTGCGCCAACTATAACATAATCATATTGTTTAACAGTCATATTTAAAGAAAGATTTTAAATTTAAAAAAAATATAGAATTTTACAAAACAGAAAATGATAGATTTTTAGAACAACTCCTCTCCCTACAAACAATGAATAGCTTGCAGGCTGACAACTATCACGGTTCCTCCACATAAGAACGAAAGCGCAAGAATAATAGACGTGGTACAGTAATAATCGTTAGCTTAAACAATAACCTGTGCTGGTCAATTCAGTAGATGGGTTTCGCTCGCAGAATCACTTTTGTTAATAGTTCTAATTCCCTTTTATTATCAGTGCAAATTTATATAAAATCTTCGAAAAGAGAAAGAATATCAGTGGAATAATCTTATTAGCAAGTGAAAATTATGGGAAGTACAGATGATATTCCCTGTTTGAGATAGAATAAAGCACACACAAATCAGCTATTTAGAGAAAAATAACTAACTTTGCATCCAAACCATTTACCCTAAGGAATGAAAAGGATTCTATTGATTACAGCCATTTTGTTTATGGCATTAACGAACGGGCAGGCACAAGTGCTGAACAAAGATAACACGAAGCAGATTGGGCAGGCAGTAAAGGAGGGCATCAAGGATGTAAAAGATGCTATCGTGCAAGATACTAAGCCAACTGGCGAGCATGAACAATGGGACATCTATGCTGCACCTAAGCTTGGTCTGAATCTATCTAACCTACCAGGCATTGACGGAAAGGTCAAGTTAGGGCTTGTTGGGGGAGCTTATGTAGAGGTGTTTCTAGCCAAAAATATTGCCATAGCTGTTGAGATGCAATACAGCCACCAAGGTTCATCAGGCGTTTATCGCACCATAAACACTACCAACGCATCGGGCGTACCAACGTCCCAGAAATATGGTCCATACGACTTTAAGTTAGATTATATCAACACTAATTATATTGTGCGTTGGTATCCGTGGATAGACCTCCCCGTGAGTTTCACAACAGGTATACACTCAGGCTATATTATCAGTGCTAAAGCGAAACTGGATGATGGCACGAAGCATAACCTAAAAGACTATATATATAAAGGTGATGTAGCGATCCCATTTGGTGTTAGTTATGAATGGAGCCAATGGCAGATTGAAGCACGCTATAATCTCTACTTTAGGAAGCTCGCCCGCAATGCTGAAGCTCAAGAACTCATGCGAAATGCTCGCAATAATATGTTCGAGGTAACACTGGGTTACAGGATTAAAGTGCTATAATATAATAAGGTGAGAACTGCTATCCTCATACTTCTCTCTACCCTTTCGATCAATGTGACAGCAGAGGAGAACGACTCACTTTCCATTGCGAAGATGGGGATAGAGTTCCGCTATATCCCTGCACAAACGCTCACTTTAGATAAGGAGCCACGTATCTGGACGAAGACGAAAGAAACGCATTCTTGGGCGGCACAAATAAACGTTACGCCTACGAAGAATGCGTATGCACACGATTATAACTACCCCACTTTTTCATTCGGTCTCCGCTATCATCTCAACCATGGTACAACCATGCACAGAGATGATCCGTGGGGCGAAGCACAGCCTGTAAACTATACCAGTAAGCTGGGGAACTTCCTCACCTTATATGGTACTTTCAACCGACCACTCTACCGAAGCAAACACTGGCAATGGGGATATTATCTAGGAACGGGTATTGCCTACACGAGCCTTAAATATAATCAGAAGAACGATATAGATAATGAATATATCGGCTCACACCTGAATATATATTTCAACGCTGGCATGTACGGACAATACAAGATAGCGAAAGAATGGAGCGTAAAGGGCGGATTAGACTTCGCACATCATAGCAATGGGGCTATGGCACGACCCAACAAAGGCGCAAATTACTTCGGTCCGTTCGTAGGACTTGTTTACGAGCCTCAACAGGCGACAAGCCCCATTGTGAAACGTAATACTAATGACACTAAGCCCTTTCAAAAATATTGGTTCACTGAGTTTACCCTCGGACTAGGTGGAAAGACATTACTTGAGGAATGGCTACAAACTCAGTTCAATACCCCTCAAGGACAGCCTGATTATCGCAAAGAACATTTTACTTATTACGGAGCTTACTCTTTTCACACACATCTCCTCTATCGTTATGCTCGCCGTTGGGCATCGGGGGTAGGCGTCGGACTATTCTACGGCGAATATGCGCATCGGATAGCAAGAATGGATAAAGAAAACGGACATACTGACGAGAAACATAGTCCGTGGTCAGCAAGTATAGAGGCACGTCACGAGGTTTACTATGGGAATGTTTCCGTTCGCCTCACACTCGGTTATTATCTTTACCGACACATGGGATATAGTGCCAATCACGGACTTGAATATCCTTATCACGAGCAAGTGGGTGTCTTCTATAGTTTCCCTAAGCTAAAGGGCTTAACCCTAGGATTCAGCGTGAACGCACATGCCACGAAAGCCGACTTTACCGAACTTCAACTTTCCATGCCCGTTAGGTTATAGCTCCCTCCAAGCCCTCTCCTTCGGGATAGGAACACCTAACAGAACATAGGCTTTACCTAACTATGAGAAACAGCCTATAACACAAGGTATTAGAATCAATTACATGAAAGACAAAATCGACCAATAGGAGGTAACAAAAATGACACATACGTGTTACGTGATTTACTCGTATGTGTCACCATGGTTAACACATACGTGTCACGCACGTGACTCGTATGTGTCATTGAGCCGTCAGCCTAGAAGTAAATAAACGAACAAATAACTCGCATACTTGTCAACACTTCTATCTCGTCAACTTCAACACCACCACTTCTATCCAACCAATCACTCGTTTACTCGTAAACCTGTCTACTTGTCAACTTCCTCAAAACTTATATCTAAAGTCAACACCTAGCTGGAAAGGATTACCGCGCTGGGCAAATGTAAACTTATTACCCGTAGCAGCACTTTGGACAGCAAACGTGTTATACTTCGTGTCAGTCAAATTACGAACCCAAAGGTTCACATGTAATTGCCCGAAGTCAGCATCAGCATGTGCGCCCAAGACAGCATAGAAGTTCTGTCCTATCATATTCTGCTCATCCCAATAAGTCTTGCCCTGTGCCGAGAGGTTCAAACCTATGGTCACACTACGTAAATGGAAACGATAAGAGGCATCGAGTAAGGCGGCTGGGTCAACGTCAATACGATAGTCAGCACTTGCGCCCAAGGTATGTTGTGGGACGAAAGGCACTTTCTTATCTTTGTAATTCACCTTATTGCCTCCAGCGATAGAATCGGAATACTCATCGAACTGGGCACTTGTAAAGCCGTAACTAAGGGCATAAGACAAACGATTATCAAGCGCTCCACCTCGAAGTGTAGCCTCTAAGCCACACGAATGACTACGGCCTGCGTTTGTCATAACACGTCCGAAACCATAATTACCAGCCATTACAGAGAGTTGTTGATTACGGATTTGCATGTAATAAGCTGCTAGGTCAAGATGAATTTGATGACCCAAGAGGTTGAGGTGAGCACCTACCTCATAGTTCCAACTCGTCTCGGGCTTATATTCTATCGTCTTAGCGATTCGCTTATAATAAGCCTCATCATGCTGAATATCCACATCAGCACGTGCCTTTTGTGCGGCTTGCGATGTCTCAGCCTGTAATATATCAGAGAACATTTGGAAATTATATCCACCAGCACGATAGCCCTTAGACCATGTGGCATATAGGTTACTCCCGTCATCGAAACGATAAGTTAGTCCAACCTTTGGTAGTAATTGTTTGAAATGATTACCCTCATAGTGATTCAACGTTGATGTGATTACAGGATTAATATTCACGCCTAGCACGTGCTCTTGCAATGCGACACGAGCTGAAGTCACATAGTCTATCGCCACATGCGAATAGTCATAGCGCAAGCCGAGCGTCGCTCTTAGGCGATTGGTGAGGTCGATATTACTCTCATGATAGACACCAAAGTTAAATGTTGGTGTACGGAAAACGCCTGGGACAGGTTCCATCGTCATATTAATGGAAACGCCTCCAGCACGTGCAATATTAGTAGCTACTAGCGTGCGAGCCGCTAGTATAGCCGCTTCTTCAGACATACCACGTGCTATGAAACTCGGCACCATACCACGTGCCATAGCATTGAGCATTCCGTTATAAGCATAGTCCGTTATCTTCTTTGACAGGGCTGTATTCATATCCTTATCGAAGTAGATGGGCGCCATCGTCTTCAACCATTGATAAGAGCCAAAGGCACCGAATGTCCATTGCCATTTGCCGTTTCTATTACTCTTCACTGACAGTTCCTCAGTAATGCTATTACCATGCTGACGTTGGGTAAGATGGAGGAAATCTTGTGGGAGATAATCAATATCCATTAGCATATTGTCATGGAGGAATTGCCAGGAAGTCATGCTATTCACGTCAAAGCCATTGCCAGCATACTTGATTCCCATTCCTGTGTTCAGTATATTACGTCTGTAATAGCTCTGTCTATTCTGATTGGGCATTTGTGTGCCAGCCTTCATAGCATATAAAGGCGAGGTAAGGGGCGCAGATGCAATCTCTTCTTTTGACACGAGTTGTCCATAAGGGAACCCATTCTGGTGAGTGTATTGATAGTCGGCAATCCAATCGAACATCCATCTGTCTGACGCTTTCCACATAAAGCGTCCCTTGCCTCCGAACTCATTGATAAGGTCGGCACGACTTCCGTCAAATTGGTTTCGGAAGAAGCCGTTTTGCCCACCATAGAAAGCTGATAAAGAGAAGGCACGCTTGTCATCGAGCTTCTGATAATGGTTCAGTTCCACCTTGCGCAATAGCTTTGTGCCAAGCGAGAACTTTACATCTGTGCCCTGATACTGGAATGGGTTACGACTATACATACGAATGAGTCCGCCTTCTGTATTCATTCCGTAAAGCGTTCCTTGAGGGCCATGCAATACGTCGACACGGTCAATATCATAAGTGTGGAAGTTAAAAGCACTCTTATTCAATATCGGCATTCCATCAACATAAATACCAACAGCTGGTGAGTTCACCCGTGAGCCGATACCACGCATATAAATAGAGGAAGTGTAACGACTTCCATATTCTGGCATAATGAATGACGGGACAAAGGTGGATAGATGGCGAGCGTCCTGCACATTTAATTGCAGGAGTTGGCTTCCATCGAAAGACGTACTACTCAAAGGCTGTTGGCGAAGTCGATAGACCTCTTTGGGCTGATTGATTACCAATACCTCATCAATATCATAAACCCGAGAGGTATCACCTATTGCTATGGTATTATCAGCATGAACTCCTACTGACAAGCCTGTTGCTATCAACAAAGCTAAGCTAAACTGGTATTTAAACATATCTTTTTCGCTTTCTTACGTTTAAGTATTATTTCACTCTGCAAAGATAGAGAGAATATATATACCACACAATCCTAATTTATTAGGATAACCTATTCATTCATCGCCCCACAATGTGGACAACGCCCCTTACGATGTAAGCGAGTCCCACAATTCCCACAATAATAAGTCTCACTACTCCTTCGTAAATACATACGAAAGGCATAATAGATATAAACGACAAGTAGGATATAACCTATGTAATATAAGGTGAGAACGGAGAAGATGATATAATTAACGGCACATACGGCGGATAATCCACTAAGATAGAGTATGGCATCACCCGACTTCAATAAACGGCGCACATCGTCTATAGTCGCTATGGCGATGATCAGCATTGCCCATACTAAGCCCAGGAAGATATTAAGAAGTAAGGGCTGGGAGAACGGATTGAGCGATGGGTGGAAATAAAACTCCCTCCACGTTTCTGGGGCAAAAAGTTGTATGCTAGCATAGAAGGCCGCTGATAACGCCACTACTACAGCTAGCAATGTAGGATAGAAGGAATTGATATCATTAAAGTGGACAATATGCGCATTACGCTTTAATATCTTACGTGCCAAATAGCCCACGCCTATGATAGAAATAATAATCATAAAGATGAGCAAGTGGATGTTAGAGAAGGTGGAGATAAACTGGGATATGGGGTCGTCAGGGGTTACCTGCTTCAAAAGACGCCCTTCATGTATCCATCCAAAGGCGTAATCTTCAGTCGCTATCTGAACCCATACAGAATCATTCTTATCGTCAGGAAGAATACGAATATCAGCCACTACAATCCCCTTACCCTCATGTACGGCGAACGAATCAGTCTTCATTCGATTCACGGCCTCTTCGGGTTGTTGGCGTATAAGCATAAGTGAATCTGAGCTGACCACAAAGTTAAAGCCTTGCGAGTAATGGTGTTTCACACGGAAAGAAAGCGAGTCAGCCCCACTTATAGAGCCTTGCCAATCCTCCTCCGTACTATCTTTTTGCTTTGAAAGAGAGTCGCCTCCTGCCTCTAATTTACGTGTAATCTGTGCCTCTTGAATACTATCTGGTAATCGGAAAGAAGAGGGTGTCTTCTTATGATAACAGCCTGTTATCATGAGTGTCACACTAAACAGGATGACGATCAATATCGGATAATATCTTCGCATATTATGAGAATGTTTGGGGTTAAAGGTTAGATGAAACGCACTTACTCTACGTCTGGATGGATATTCATTTGGCAATCCTTACAATCAAACTCTAGGCGAAAACGACGCTTATCTGGTAACTCTAAGTAGAGAGGTTCACGCCATGTGGGTTTCTTTCCTCCACGTTTCACACAATAGCCTAACGAATAACGAATACAATGACGGCATTGCATGAGTAAGGCATCTTCCACTTGTCCACGCTTCACTTGTACGCCTTGTGGGTGTTGATTCTCGAAAGCCTCATCGGGTTTTGTTAATCCTTGTTGTTCGTAAAACTTACGGGCGACATCGTTAGAGATATTATAAAGGTAAGGGAATGCCTGATATTGACTAGGGTTAGCCTCTCTCACAAACTTATAGGATTGCGCCTTATCACTATCCAATCTTGTCGTTCTGTGAATGGTGATACGCTTTCTTTCCTGTATCTTCTTGTCTAATTCTGTTATCAATGCACGACGCAAATCAGCAAGTACACTACTAGGAATAAAGCATTGCTCCACCCCATCTTCAAGTCTAACATCCGAGCATTCATAAGCCGTGTTTCCGAGTTTTGTCAACTGACGAACGATATTATCATGTTGAGGTTTCTGGGCTTGTTGATGATCGAAACTAATAAGTGTTTCAGCACTTAATGTATCTTCCATCCCATCATCAGATACGAGCCTCACCTTTAATATAAAGCCATTATCCGTAAGCCCGAAAGTCATTACAATAGGGATTTTACGGATAGCCGTAGTACCACTCAACTCCTTATCAAAGGCTTGATCTTGATTACGATACAATGCCATACCAGGCTTTAAGCCATGTGGCATCTTGTAGGGATAAAGGCGATTACCCACGGCTCGATTCACACGAAAACCATGGAGGACTATTGGAGAGTTGACGGGTTGACGAGTTGACGAGTTATTGGAACCATGAACTTGTCGACTTGCCCTCTTGTCCTCTTGTTCACTCCCCAAGAAACACAATCCATCGCCATTAGCAAAACTTGACGTACCAGCCACATTAAAACTATCACGTCTAATCTCTTTCACCGTACCTACAAACTCGCCTAAGGCTTTTGGCGTATCAGGGGAGAAGATATCAGCCTGTCGACCATTTAAGAAATAGCTCGTATATCCACGATTAAAGGTCTTCTTTAGGTTAGGCGTAAACGAATAAGCCACACGCCCTAAAGAGGCACGACGAAACTCACGAGGATGTTGGCGGATAATCTCATCAATGCGTTGACTATAAGCCGAGACCACATTCTTTACGTAATTAATATCTTTCAGTCTTCCCTCTATCTTAAAAGCACAAGCCCCTGAACGCATTAGTGCCTCAAGATTATCTATCTGACTCATATCCTTTAGTGAGAGAAGATGACGCTGGTGTTCTATGGTTTTCCCGTCTGAATCCTTCAAGTCAAACGCTAAACGACAGAACTGAGAACAAGCACCACGATTGGCTGAACGCCCAAAACAATATTGTGAGGCATAACAGATTCCACTATAACTCACACATAATGCGCCATGCACAAAGGTCTCTAACTCCAGGTTAGGCAAACGTTTATGTATCTCACTGATTTCTTCAACTGATAATTCTCGAGCCAAAACTATGCGATCAAAACCCTGCTCGCTCAACCATTGGGCTTTCTCCCATGTACGTGTGTCACATTGTGTACTGGCGTGGAGAGCTATCGTATCAGGCACTATCTCCCTCACCTTACTCATCAATCCCATGTCTTGCAAAAGGAAGGCATCAACGCCAACATTCACCAACTCACGGACTAAAGCAAGCGTCTCTTCCAGTTCATCATCATAAATAATCGTATTGATGGTCACATGAACCGTGACGCCATAACGATGAGCATATTCGCATAACTTACCAATATCCTCAACACTATTACCAGCCGATTGGCGTGCCCCAAATCGAGAGGCACCGATATATATGGCATCTGCTCCATGGTCAATAGCGGCTATTCCACATTCAAGATTCTTGGCTGGTGCAAGGAGTTCAATAGAGCGACTCCCTCCAGCTATACCAGAAGTAAAATGAGAGGAATAAATATGACTTTTATCTTTTATCATTATAGATTACGCTTTTAAAGGGGTATTATATTGAGAAAAAACCCTACTCTATTTCCCTTCTACTCACTAAAGGGGGTGGCAATCAGCTTCACCCAATTCATAAATAGTAGGTTAGCGTGGGCACGCCAAGTAACAAGTGGACCTTTCATAGGATCATCCTCACGATAATAATGCTTTGGAATCTCTACATCATCACGCTTACCAAGGTCACGATGATACTCCCTATCTAATGTTTCAGGGGCATACTCCAAATGACCTGTGATAAAGAATTCATACCTATTACGTGACCTTACAATAGAAACCCCACTCTCCTTTGATTCGGCAATGATTTCGAGGTCATCAACTCGCTCAATATCCTCACGCCTTATCTCTGTATGACGACTCTGAGGCATACGAAAGACATCATCAAAACCACGAAAGAGAGGCAATTCAGGCTTTAAAGGAATCGTAGGGAAGATTCCAAACATCTTCTTGGATAAAGGATATTTCGGGATGTCATAGAAATGATAGAGTCCAGCCTGTGCCGACCAACAGATGTAAAGCGTTGAACGCACATTCTCACGAGCCCAATTAAATATCTCCTGTAGTTCTGCCCAATAGTCCACCTCCTCGAAAGGCATTCCTTCAACAGGTGCTCCTGTGATAATCAAACCATCAATCTTCTCCTTGCTGAGTTCTTCAAGCGTATGATAGAAACGATTGATATGTTCCGCAGGCGTATGGATGGAAGTATGGCTCTTGAGCTTCATAAAACTGATGTCCAACAATAGCGGACTATTAGAAAGAAGGCGAATGAAATCAGTTTCAGTCGTAATCTTAAATGGCATAAGATTGAGTATGACTATGCGAAGTGGATGATAATCATCCTCCCTTACAAGCCCATCCTCTATGTTGATATGCTCACGCTTTAATATGTCTATGGCTGGAAGTCCATCGGGTAATCTTAATGGCATAAATCCTGTTCTTCTATATAGGAATTTCCTTATTCTTATATCACTTACGAAAAATCAGATACAAAGATAGTGATTAATTACTAATTGAACAAATACATCTGACAAATAAGGGAAACACGATAGATTAAATAATATAAAACCATGAATAAAAATAGGAAGCAAAACGTCCGTATTTATTCATATATCACAAAAGCCTTCTTTAAGTAAAAAAGTCCCCTCTGATTGGAGGGGACTAAATCTATTATGTTTAATGTGAGCAAACATTACGTAAACTTATATCATAAGTTTCGTTTACCAAAGTTTCAGACGTTCGTTCTCTGGAATGAAGAGCTTATCGCCCTCCTTCACACCGAACGCCTTATACCACGCATTAATATGAGGTAGAGCACCATTCACACGCCACTCGCCAAGAGAGTGAGGATCACTCTTCACACGACTACGAATCTCGGCCTCTGTAATATTGTTTGCCCATACACCAGCATAAGCGATGAAGAAACGCTGTTCTGGAGTAAAGCCCATGATAACCTTGCCTTTCTTGGCTTCTGGCGTCTTCTCAAAAGCATTGAAAGCCACCTCAAGACCACCATGGTCGGCAAGATTCTCACCCAATGTGAGCCTACCATTCGCATTAAGATCAGGCAAAACCTTGATAGCACTGAAGAAGTCAGCATACTTACCTGTACGAGCCTCAAAGTTCTTACCATCCTCTTTGGTCCACCAGTCTGTCATATTACCATCCTTATCATAATGGCGTCCTTGATCATCAAATCCGTGCGTCATCTCATGTCCAATCACCACACCAATAGCTCCATAATTGAAGGCATCATCGGCCTTAGGATCGAAGAATGGATACTGAAGAATACCTGCTGGGAAGCAAATCTCATTTGTCGTAGGATTATAATAAGCATTCACCGTTTGTGGGGTCATCAACCATTCATCCTTATCAACTGGCTTACCAGCTTTCTCTTGAATAGTTACGTTAGCCCAGAACTTACGACATGCCTGAACGTTATCATAAAAAGACTTTGAGGGGTCAATTGTAAGTTTACTCAAATCTTTCCACTTGTTAGGATAACCCACCTTCACATAGAAGGTAGAGAGCTTCTCAAGAGCGGCTTTCTTTGTCGGCTCACTCATCCAATCCTGTGCTTTAATACGCTCGGCAAGGCTCACCTGCAAGTTCTTAACTAATTCCTCCATACGTTTCTTACTTGACGCTGGGAAATAACGCTCACAATAAATACGTCCGAGTGGCTCGCCCATTTGTTCTTCCACTTGTCGTGTGGCACGTTTCCAACGAGGATAATCCTCCTTGGTCCCACGCATGGTCTTACTAAAGAAGTTGAAATATTCAGCACGTACATTATCACTCAAACAATTAGCTGATGACAAGATTGCATCCCATTCCATTCGTGCACGAAGTTCATCTGCATTACCAGTAGATGCTAGTTTATCAACGCCTGCGAAGAATGAGGGTTGACCAACCACCATTGTTTGAATATCCTTACTCTGTATACCTTCAGCATTCGCCAATGATTCCAATGGGAGATGAGGATATTTCTCCTTGAACTCATCAAGCGTCATCTTATTATAATTGGCCTCAACATCACGTAATTCTGTATTACTTTTTGAAATCAAAGCTAACATTGTTTCATAACGCATAATAGCATCACGACGTGCCTGTGCCTGTGTGTCAGAGAATCCAAAGAGTCGGAACATATTGACAATAAACTGGCGATAAGCATTACGAATCTCGCTCGTGGCTTTATCATTATCCAGATAATATTCCTTCTGACCAAGTGTTAAACCTCCTTGACCAAGATTTAATATGTTCTGTTTAGCATTCTTCTGGTCGGCATCGAAACCATATCCAAAAGGTACACCATATCCAAAAGTGGCATACTTAATCTGAAGATTACGAAGATCGGTCAACGTTTTTGCATTCTCCATTTCGTCCAACAGAGGTTTAACAGGACTTACGCCTTCCTTATTACGACGAACCGAATCCATAGCGAGCTTATAGAAATCGCCTAACTTTCTCTCTACCGAACCTTCCTTGCCCTGCTTTTTGAGCAAGTCTGTAAGGATTGTGTTAATCCGCTTATTATTGTTCTCCTGTAACTGGTCGAACGAACCAAAGCGTGAGAAAGCGCCAGGAAGGGGATTGAGCTTTTGCCATCCACCTGTGGCAAACGTAAAGAAGTCGTCAGCTGGACGTACCGACTTGTCGAGATTTTCAGCCTTGATACCTGCCTGACCCTGTGCCATAGCAATAAAGGGGACAGATGCAAGGAACATCATTGGTAAAAGTTTTTTGATACGCATAGTAAAAATATTTTTAATAAAATTAAAGCCTCAGAGTTTCCAACTCTTCCGACAGTATGAGCCATCGTTCGTTTTCCTCATCGAGTTCGCGCTGAAGGTTGGTGTATTCTGTCACAAGCTCCATGTTCGAGGCATTTTCTGGTGTCATCAATAAATCATCCAATTCTTTCTTACGTGCCTCCAACTTGGCAATCTTGCTTTCGGATTCCTCCACAGCACGTTGAGCTTTACGAATCTTCTTCTGTATCTCTTTGCGTTCAGCGTAAGATAAGACCTCACCCGACCCCTCCGAAGGGGAAGAAGCCTCCCCTAACCCCTCCGAAAGGAGGGGAGCTCTATTTGCTGAAGATTTGCAATGATCGCCTTGCTTATCCTCCAATGTGCGAATTGGGGCTCTCCCCCTTTCGGGGGAGCTGGAGGGGGCTGGAGGGAGCTGGAGGGGGCTTCTCAACCAATCATAGATTCCCCCTAAATGCTCTTTCACCTTACCACCACCAAACTCATAGACCTTACTTACCAATCCATCCAAGAACTCACGATCGTGACTCACGATAATTGCCGTACCATCAAAGGCTTTGATGGCTTCCTTCAACACTTCCTTTGAGGCGATATCAAGGTGATTGGTAGGCTCATCAAGGATAAGAAGGTTCACAGGCTCAAGCAAGAGTTTGATCATCGCTAAACGTGAACGCTCACCTCCCGAAAGTACTTTGACGTACTTCTCCGACGTCTCTCCACCGAACATAAAGGCACCGAGCAGGTCGTTTATCCTCAGACGCATATCGCCTGTGGCTACCCTATCAATCGTTTCATAAATCGTAAGGTTCTCATCTAATAATTGTGCCTGATTCTGTGCGAAATAACCTATCTGTACGTTATGACCTATCTTCAGCGTACCATCAAAAGGAATCTCGCCCATGATACACTTCACAAAAGTAGACTTACCTTCACCATTTTTACCGACGAAAGCCACTTTCTCACCTCGTTTGATAATCAGGTCGACCCCCTCAAACACCGTCTGACCTGGTCCATCACTATGCAATCTATTGGGATAGGTCTTCCCTAAGCCTTCAGCAATGATTGGATAATCCCCACTTCTCAGACAAGGAGGAAACTTCAGACGCATAGCTGAATTATCCACCTCGTCCACTTCTATTGGCACAATCTTCTCCAACTGACGAATGCGTTGTTGAACCTGTACGGCTTTGGTGGCTTGATAACGGAAACGCTCAATAAATGCCTTTGTATCGGCAATCTCCTTCTGTTGGTTCTCATACGCACGAAGCTGTTGTTCACGACGCTCTTTTCTAAGCACGAGATATTCGTCATACTTCACACGATAGTCTTCCACATGCCCACAGGTTATCTCCAGTGTACGATTCGTAACATTATTGACAAATGCTCGGTCGTGGCTCACAAGGACAACCGCCTTGGCACTCTGTGCAAGGAATTGTTCCAACCATTGGATAGACTCGATATCAAGGTGGTTCGTTGGCTCATCCAGTAGGAGTACGTCTGGACGACGGAGAAGAATCTTCGCCAATTCAATACGCATACGCCATCCACCAGAGAACTCGCGTGTAGGACGATCAAAATCATCACGTGTAAAACCTAAACCTGTCAAAGTGCGTTCAATCTCGGCCTCATAATTCTCGCCTCCCATCATCATATAGCGTTCGTGCTCAGTCGTAAAGCGTTCAACGAGTTCGGCATAGCTATCACTCTCATAGTCAGTACGCTCGGCCATCTCCTGCTCCATCTTTTTGAGCTTCTCCTCCATCTTTGTCTTATCAGCGAAAGCCTTACGTGTCTCCTCCTTCACCGTTGTATCGTCAGAAAGTTTCATCACCTGTGGCAGGTATCCAATCGTCAAATCATTGGGTACTGATACAGCACCACTTGTTGGTTTCTGAAGACCACACAAGATTTTCAACATCGTCGATTTTCCAGCACCATTCTTTCCAACTAAGGCTATCCTATCTCGTTCATTGATGACGAATGAAACATCCTTAAACAATGGCTTCACGCCAAATTCCACCGTCAGTCCGTCTATTGATATCATTTCTAATCTCTTTCCTAAATGTTCTTTGCAAAGATAATATATATTTCTGAGAACTAAAAATGCAAGATGACAAAACATTGCATTCTATCTACATACAAGGAATAATATTAAAGGGTATTTCTTCCAATCAAAGAGAGACTTTCCTTGTAATCAAAAGAGGCTTAATACCATTTAATTAGAGTATGAAATACTATCGGAAAACATCGTACAATGAATATAGATTACAACATATTATTTCAAATGAAAGCACTGAATATGATAAGTATCAGACTGTTTTCTCTCCATATTAACGTATTTTATATCCACTCAAAACACTCTGAATTGTAATCCTTTCTCCGTACTGATAAACTCTGGGGCGTATGCACATTGAGCCGTGACGGTGCCCGTCGTATAAGTTCCTGAACGATCAAGATAATACTCCTGTTCTATTACATGCACGCCCTTGGGTAACATTCCGATAAACAAGTTCGTGCGATTATCTTTGACATCCAAATAATAAGAACAATCTCTACCATAACGATACCCACTCGTCTTATCAACAGGTTCCATACAAGCGGCACGATTATCAATAATTTGTACAAAATCGAGATCTCGCATACTAGTAAGCGTTATGCGCACTTTCACATGACTCCCCACCTGTAAAGCCCCAGCTTGTAAGGGGATGATTTCTCGCTTGACCTGCAATTCGCCCTTCGGGGCTTTTATGTCCTTGACGGATTGAATGGATTGAAAATAAAGGGCTCCAAAGCTGATATGAGTAGGTGAAACAGATTGAGAATCAGACGCTAATTCTGTTCCATTATATCTATCATTCAACCAAAATCGTCCCTCACCTGACAAAGAAATATCTCTTATTCCGTTCAATTTATCAGCACTGAAAAGATGCGTTTCTGTATCTCTAAACGTAGGAGCATCTGTAAGAGATTTTCCATTCAAGAAGGCGTAGATTGCATTCGCACTATTTATGGTCGTCAACCAGTATTGTGTGCGCTTCTCCTGCAAGAGCCATTGTTTCATTTGGGCAATCGTAAGACGATCTTCTGGCGTTATCATTTGTAGGGCTTCAAGAGCCGACACGTGGGACGGAATCTTGTAATCAAGCCATGAATACCCAGCACGCTGACTATCATAATAACGTCCTTTGAATTGGTCATAAACCGTGTATTGCTTCAACGTCTCTACGAGCTGGCGGGCTTCTTTTTGCTCACCATAGTGATAAAGAAGGATGGCTGATTGTGCCAACGAATAGATATCATACGTGGAGACGTTTTTCTTTAAACTCCGTATAAGTTTTTTACTGTGTTTTGTGAGCGTCTCCTTTGAGCCACGCCCATCTAATGCACGTAGGTAAAGTTCCTCTAAGTCGGTCTTCCCCTGTCCTAAATAATGAAAACCTTTCTCCATCATCTCATCAATAGCTCGCTGGTGCCCAATCATAGCGTTAAGGCGAACAAGGAGTTCCATGACGGTCTCAGTGACCCACCGATTACCCGACATTCCCTTAAACCAAGCCCATGAGCCATCTGATTGTTGGAGTTCACGCAATCGTTCTGTCAAGTCTTTCTCATATTCCGATAGCTTTGCTTCGTTTAGGAAATCAACTAAAGCCAACTTCTGTTCGGTTTCTTTTTTTGCCGTCAAAGTCCACGGAGTTTCTTGTAAAGACAGGGATTTTAATTCTTCATTTTTTTCAAGATTTGATGTAAGATGTTTTCTTTCCACACTATCTCTCACTTCAAACAAACTTGGATGAGCCTTTGCCAATTCATGCCCCAGCCTTGTCGTATAATACGCCATAGCCTGACAAATCGCACATCCATCCACAGGATGGGTGTAAGCGTGTAAGGCATCAATAATCATTGTCTCGGGATGCTTTGTATATTCCACCCGCAAACAAGGATAGATACCCTTATGCTCACTATTTGTCGGGAAGAGCTGATGGGGGTGGAATGTCAGTTTTTCATTACCAACAAGTGTAAAAGGAATTGCTTGTGTAATGAGTTCTTTATTATCTAACACGGGGAGATAATACTGTTCGCCATCACTCATTTTTCCATCTGTCACTATGACTTTGCATACGAGCAAGGAGGGCGCATTATTCATTGCTGGGGTATAAGAAAATTTTACCACCTGCGTACTATCACTCTTCAGTTGGAAGGCTTGTGTCTCTGTATGGATGATTTTCTCATTCTCTGCATTGAGGAGGATAAGTGTGGCCTTTCCATCTATATTTTTATCTGTCACGTTAAATATTTTCGCACTCATACTTGCCTTATCTCCTAATCGAATGAATCGAGGGAGGTTCGTTTGAACCATCAGGTGTTTACGGGCCAATATCGATGAGCGAATCAATCCAAATTTCATGTCTTGGGTATGCGCCAAGCCCATGAATTGCCAAGAGGTTACGCTCTCTGGTAAGGTGAAATTGAGCGTGACATTCCCCTCTGTATCACTCATCAGATTAGGATAGAAGAAGGCAAGTTCCGTAAAATTCTTTCTTATCGGAAGGTTGGTCAAATGTTGTAATTCTTCAGGGGAAAGTGTCAAAGAGGAACTTGTCCTTTCTTCTGGGATATACATAGGAGAAATGGGGGCACGTGAGCCATAAAGGGAAGAAACATTCTTTACAACGATCATACTTCCTGTAAGAGATTCTTTCTTCACAGAGCTATAACCTGTAACAACTACCTCCTGGAGTTGATCACTGTTTTCTTTCATGGTCATATCCAATCGTGAACCATAGACCTTACGCACAACACTCTGCATGCCAATGTATGAGAACTGGAGCGTCTCGCCATAGTGCACCTTCAATCGGTAATGCCCATCAATGTCGGTCACAGTGCCTAATCCATTTCGCTCGCATGACATGACAGTCGCCCCTATGACGGGTTCTCCATCTTCACCAACAACCTTACCTTCTACGATAATTTTTGCACCTCCAGCTAGCCCCATATCTAAGGAAGGATAATTGTAAGTGATTGAGGGTGAGTGAGAATAAATGCTCATATAATAGGATAATAGCTTGTCCATTCCTAACCATTCGGCACGAACCTCGGTCAGTCGATCGCCCAATGAAAACTTCCATTGATTCTCGGCAATCCCATCTAATGCCCTGTCATAGAGTGTCGCCATTAACTGGGCACGCACAGGGTGACCATCGGGTGTAGAAACTTTCAACCTCCATGTTTCTTTGTCTCCTGGCACGAGTCTATCACGGAAAGTGGTCCATGAGAGATTCAAATTTTTATCATCGAGCCGACGATTAATTGTTTGATAAAAACTAAGGAATTGACCATCTACATAGTAAGCATAACAAATGGTAATACCATCCCCATATTCTGGACGATAAGTAAAAGTGCGATTGACGATGGTATCGCTCAATTCTAACGTTCCATTTTCTAATGTTTTTTCAGAGGTAAAAATGGAATAAAGCACGTGGATATTTCTCTTGCTCGTGCCGAAATAAACTTTTACAGAGGAGTTATCACCTTCTCCAAAATCAGAGCCTGTGGCATAGAACCACCCATTCATCCCTTCACACGGACGCTTATCATTTTCATCGAAGAGAATGAACGAATAACGAGCCGTATCACCCTCACAAGTCGCTATGAGCTCATTCCAACCTTTCTTTACATTTGCAGGCAAAGGTAGGGTGATAACGCCGACAGAATGGTTTTCTGGTTTGTCCGAAGTTTTCTCACTGACCTCACAAGATTGAACATCACTTTCATAGCCTTTCAACCAATACTTAACTCGACCTTTCTGTAATACTCCACACCTGTTTGTAAGCAAGAAACAGAGTTGGGGCAAGTGATGGAGTTCTACTCGATAATCGCCATCTGATTGAATCGTAAGATGAGCCCGTTTGTCATCGGCATAGACGGTATAATTAAACGTCTGTTGTTCACCAGTTCCATCAGTAAGCGTACCATTGATTGAGAAGAAATTACGTGACACACCAGCCCTTACCAAACTATCGAGTTTCATCGGAATAAAGAATTGCCCTCTGCTATCAGTAAAGAGTGTATCTGGCTTTGTATCAGATAGATAGGTTCTATTTATGACCACCCTCGCACGTCTTACAGGTTCGCCCATCAGATTTTGAGCCTTACCTTCTAGCGTGATGCTATCGCCTAAAGCATAGCGCATTGTTGGTTTGGAAATCTCAATGGTGAATGTGGGGCGTTTGTATTCTTCCACACGGAAGTAAGCCACATTCCACCCTACTCCTATCGTATAAGCGCCATTGAGCGTTTTATTAGGTAAGGTGAAAGAGGTGTGTGCCGTGCCATAATCATCCGTAAAAATACTGACAGAATCGAGAACTTCTCCTTGTGGATTACGCAAGTATAGTTTTGTAAGTGCATTACTCCAAGCCTTTGTTTTTGTATGATTTATTTGATGACGAATAACCCCCACGTGGACAATCTGACCAGGACGATAGACTCCTCTGTCAAGAAAAATATTCATGCGGGTGGTATCTGCTTTGTCAAGATCATAATCACTCAATCGGTCCACATCAATAGGAGGAAGGTGAGAGCCCTCTGGCGTAATAACATATAAGGAGGTGGAATCTTCATAATCATAGAGACGTAATTCGCCCTGACCATTTACGGCTATCGGTTTACCCTTATCCAACTGGATAGAAGCATTGTGAATGGGCTGATTGTCTTTTGCTCGTACGATTGCCAAACGAAGTGTATCACCAGCTTGTGGAAGGCTCATCAATCGAATGTCACTAACGAAAAACATTGTTCGCTCACCTATCGTCTTAGGATCAGTCTTCAATTCAAGAAGATACATACCAGCCTTGAGTTTTGGTAATTTAATTTCATCTCGATACTGACGTAAACGATTGGTATTTGTTAAATTATATGTTTGTGAAAAGCATTTCCTACTATGTATCGTTTCATGCTCCACCATATCGTCTATATCATTGTCTTCCCAATTAAGATTCTTCTCTTTAATTTTTCGTACAATTACTTTTACATTGTTTACATTCTTATACGCCAACGTAAGACTAATCTCTTCATCAGTTGACCAAAGTGAGCGTTCTTGGGAAAGAGATAGAGAGGAACGTGTCATATCAGACACCATTTGTCGAAGAATATTGACACGAGGATAAGAAGTCCACTGACGGATGGAGCGTTCGGCATTAGCCAGTAAAACACTATCATTCACAAGCCCGTATTCTCGCTGGAGCTGACAAAAGAGGATTGACGCCTCAGCCCCCTCCTTAATGTCATGATAAGCTTGTGCAAGAGAATCTAACTGGTGAAGATAATTTGACTTTAAAAGACTGGCTTTATCCGTTGGTGCATTTTGTTTTAACATCTCTAGGGATGTAAAGAAGGTGGCTGGTCGATTACCCACACGCAAATAATAAGAATTGAGCGTGGAGAAATCACCCAAAGTATAGCCTATTATATGCAAGAGATCATAATGAAAATACTTGTCAATCGTATTCCCCTTTGTTTTCACACGTGTGTGCGCCAAGAGTTCGGGATGAGCCAAAGCAAGTTGAGCATACGCTTGCCCATCAGGGCTATCACTTTGCCCCAATGCACAAAGTAATGTACTATAAATGGAGGAGAGTACGGGCTCATTCCTACGCACAAGTGCTTCACGTTTTTTCAATCGTTCGGCATAAGGCAAGAGACTATCTGGAGCCCAATTCATCGTCACCATACGGCGTTCAACGCCAGCATTCAGAAGGATGTCATATCGTTTTTCTTCTTCAGCTTTTAGCATTAGATCGTCATACGCTCGTATTGCATCTTGTGGTTTACTTTGTGCAATACTTTGCGCATTATTCCACATTTGTTCAATCTTCTGTGCTCTTAGACCGAGAGAAGAGAACATCAAAAGGGGTATCAATAAGCTTATAATCCTTCTCATCTTATGGTTATTTGAGTAAATAAAATTTCAAAGTTGGAATACGAAGAAAGAATGACGTTTTTAGACAGAATGACGTTTTTTAGACAGAATGACAAAAGAACATATTGTTTAATGACTGATTATAATTTTAGACAGAATGACAAAAGAACATATTGTTATAACAGATTTTGAAACATAAAAATTGAAGCATTGAACTTTAAAGGTCAATGAGACAAAGGTAATTGATACAATGCTTTAAAAGCAATGTTCCAAGTTCGATGCTTAAAAGGTCAAAAGCTCAATGGTCTATTGCTCGTATTTCAATAGATATGCGATGTTAGCCTTCTCAAACTTATTCAATTCTCGTGGATTAACCTCATTCTTCGTTGGGCGATACCATGATTGAGAAAGGAAATATCTACGAAGACGAGCGTCTTGGAATCGACGACCATGACGCGCATAAATAGAGTTCTTCAATACTCTTATCTGACCACGATCAAGATACGCTATGTCGTTATAAGTAACATAACGCAAAGACAAATAATCGTATTGTGTTCCCCAAACAACACCTGGTTGATAATTACGATAGGTTGTTGTGCGTCTCGGAATAGATGGTATCTGAGCCATTGCGCTTAATGATAACAAACAGAAGGATACCATGAAGAATACTTTTCTAAATAATTTTGCGTTCATAATTACGTTTATTTTGATGACTGCACAAATATAAATATTTTATTTGAAAATAACAAGTAAACGGGTGAATAAGTAAACGAGTGGACAAGTGAGCGAGTTAACAAGTGAATGAGTTAACAAGTGAACGGGTGGACAAGTAAACGCATGAGTGGGCAAATCATAGTAATAACTCGTAAACCCGTCAACTTGTCAACTTGTCAACTTATCAACTTGTCAACTCGAATACTTGCTTACTTACATTATTAATCGTATCTTTGCGGATATAAACACCTAACACCTATGTAAAATGAAACAGAACTTAAAGAATGTAATGATTGTCGCAGGGCTTGTTTGTACGACTCTTACAGGGCAAGCGCAAACGTCGAAGGCGCATAGTGCACAGATTGTTAGTAATTCACTTATGAAACAGAGTACATTACCTTTCAATGCCCCTGATTTCAGTAAAATCAAGGGGAATGATTATCTTCCAGCCATTCGCACGGCGATTGATGAACAGAGGGCTGAGATAAAAAAAATTACAGATAATAAGCAAAAGCCAACCTTCACTAACACCATATTGGCTTATGAACGGAGTGGAAAGAACCTAGAGCGTATATCAAATATTTTCTATGCGTTGGTATCAGCTGATAAGACACCAGAAATTGAGAAGGCGCAAGGAACCATCGTTCCACTGATGACCAACTTTGAGAATGAGATTAAATTTAATCAGAAGTTCTTTCAACGTGTGAAATATGTTTACGACCATGAGTACACAAAGCTCACAGGAGAAGACAAGAAACTACTGGAAGTGGTTTATAAAAGTTTTACTCATGCGGGGGCTTTACTTCCAAAAGAGAAGATGGCTCGTATGCAGGAGATTAATAAGGAGTTAGCCACACTCCAACAAGAGTTTGGTGATATGTTACCCAAGGCTGGAAACGAAGCCACTGTATGGGTCAACGATATCAAAGAGCTATCAGGATTGAGCGAGGCTGATATAGCCCAATGCAAGAAGGACGCAGAGAGTCGTGGAGGAAAAGCGCCTTATTGTATTGTAATTACAAATACCACCCAACAACCAATCCTTGCTAGTCTTGATAATCGTAATCTGCGTGAGCGTGTTTATAATGCGTCTATCCATCGTACGGATGGCACAGGGGCTTACAACACCTTCCCTATCATTGTAAAGATTGCTCGCTTGCGTGCAGAGAAGGCTCAACTAATGGGTTATAAGAATTATGCGTCTTATTCGTTGGAGAATACGATGGCGAAAAATACAGACAATGTATATGCTTTTCTTCGTCAGATGATTGAGGCTTATCAACCAAAGTCAGAGGCACAAACAAAGGCGATTGAAGAGTATATGAATAGACAAGTGAACAAGTTGACAGGTGAACAAGTAGACAAGTTGACAAGTGAGCAAGTTAATGCAAGTAACTCGTCAACTTCTCTCCAACCTTATGATCGCTTCTATTATTCGGCAAAGATGAAGAAGGACCAGTATAGCTTTTCAGATGATGACGTGAAGCCTTACTTCAACCTTGATTCAGTCCTTGTGAATGGAATCTTCTATGCCGCTCATCGTGTCTATGGACTTAGCTTCCATGAGCGCAAGGATATCCCTACTTATAACAAGGATATGAAAGTGTTTGACGTGCTTGATGCTGATGGTAAGCAATTAGCTTTATTCTATTGCGATTACTTCCGTCGTCCAACAAAACGAGGTGGTGCATGGATGAGTGCTTTCCTCAAACAAAGTTCAGATAGAAATCAAATACCATTAATATATAATGTATGTAACTTTGCGAAAGCACCTGAGGGTCAACCAACGCTTTTAACGTGGGATGAGACTCAAACAATGTTCCACGAATTTGGACACGCTTTGCATGGTATGCTTTCTAATTGTAAATATAATACATTGAGTGGTACGGCCGTGTCACGTGATTTCGTTGAAATGCCATCACAATTCAATGAGTCGTTCGCCAGCATTCCAGAAGTATTCAATCACTATGCACGTCATTACAAAACCAACGAACCAATGCCTGACGCTTTACGTGAGAAGATGCTCGGTTCGCTCAATTTCCTTTCAGCTTATTCATTGGGTGAAAATCTTACAGCTACTTGCTTAGACATGGCATGGCATTGCCTCTCACCTTCTGAAGTGCCGACGGCTCAAGAAGCACCAGAATTTGAAAAGAAGGTATTGTCAGAAATTGGTCTACTGAACAATCAAATTCCACCACGCTATTCCACTTCTTACTTCAACCATATCTGGGGTGGAGGCTATGCGGCTGGTTATTATAGCTATCTATGGAGTGAAGTATTAGCAGTAAATATTGCTGACTATTTTGCTGAACATGGAGCATTGACACGCAAGGTGGGTGATGACTTCCGACAGAAGATTCTCTCACGTGGAAACACTCGAGATCTAATGACAATCTTCTCCGATTTCACAGGTCTGAAAGCACCTAACACAAAGGCTTTATTGAAGGCAAGGGGGATGTAAAAGTCTCCCTCAACCGCCTCCATCAGTAATGCTGTGTTATCGAAGTCGATATGCGTCGCAAATGCGTGGGATTGAGCATGAAGAATATTAAGCAATAGAATATGAATCAGACAAAGAAAATCCTTGCCTACTTAGGTTGTATCGCGTTTACCGCCTTAGGCGTATGGCTCCTCACCGTAGAAGACCCCACCACAACTTATCCACTATGGACAATAAGAGTTGCTGGCATCCTCTCCATCATCTTCTTTGGTGGCGGCGGTATGTTTATGGCTTATAAAAAGGTAAAACTTATCATAAACCATAAGAAAGAAATAGAATTTACCGATAGAGGCATCTCTATCTGCGGAGCTGAGGAAATATTATGGAACGAGATTGCCGACTTCTCCCTGATACGTTTTAAAGGTAACAGGTTGATAACCATTCAGATGAAAGACCCTGAAATGGTTATAGCAAACGAATCTTCATGGATAAAACGCAAGACAATGGAGTATAACCAGAAGACTATCAACGCCCTCTACTCCTTCCCTGCCTATATGATGGATGGACGAGCTGAAGAAGCACTTACGCTATGCAGACTGAACATGGTAAAACATCAAAAGCCATAACAATTAACAACTCCCAACAGTTAGTAATAAGCTCTATAATATGGATGAAGATATATTACTATACATCAGCTCTATTATCTGCGCACTCCTCACAATCTATCAGATATTCAATCGCCAGAAAAGAGCAGGTATCTTATCAGCTATTGTAATATTAGGTTACTCTCTCCCACTCTATTATCTCTTCTTCTTTCGTTCAGAATATGGAGCAGGTCTCACATGGTGGTTTTATCTTCTTGTGCTTAACCTCATATACATCCTCTCAACAGCAATACACCTCATTTTTAAGTATATCAAGGGAAAATAGCTCTTTTCCCTTAAAAATAATCAAGACAAACTATGGGAATACTTTTTGTTCTTATTTTCTGGGCAATCGCTCTTATAATCCTATCCCTCATATTAGGACTAATAACGTTACCTT